>SDBV01008198.1_pt1 | contig 14137 bp, 17 predicted proteins | sample 2277081 | NCBI WGS metagenome assembly SDBV01 (sample SAMN10402039, study PRJNA504765) | marine sediment metagenome | isolation source: marine sediment core GS10_PC15, 223 cmbsf | place: Arctic Ocean: Southern Knipovich Ridge | collected 2010
AGGATCTGGGTCAGGATCTGGGTCAGGATCTGGGTCAGGATCTGGTGGATCAGCAGGAGGATCAGTAGCTTTCTTGTGAAGCTCCAATCTATTCCGAGTTTCCTTTTCCACCTCCTCGAACGTCTTAGCCACTGTCCAGTCAGGATTGTCAGCAGCTAGTTCTTCGTAAACTGCACCAACGACCTTTGGAAAGACTCGAAGATCTTCATTGGCCTTGTAAAAGGTTTCGACTTCTTTCTTGAGTGTAGCCTGTATAGTGATATTGCTTTTCACTATGTCAGGGATACCACGTAGGGTGGTCTCTTGAATCCCTCTCGCTGATGTTACTCCAGCAGTATGAATTTTGTTGAGAAGTTTGTTAAAAGCTACAGGGTCTCTAATTAATTCATCGAGATCGACACCTTCTCCAAGGAAACTTATCTCCTCAATCGGATCTGGTTCTGGAGCAGGTTCGGGCTCCGGAGTAGGTTCTGGTTCTGGAGTATGACGTTCGTCAATTTGCTTACGAAGCTTTTCATTTTCCTCTCTTAGTTCCTTTTCTTTGACACTTTCTGCCGGAGGATCTTCTGGCGGATCAATGACAGGATCTGGCTCCGGAGGATCTGCAGGTGGATCAGCAGGAGGATCGTCTACCGGAGGGTCAGCCGGAGGATCGACTGGAGGATCATCATCCTTAGGCGGATCTTCAGGAGGATCAACAGGAGGATCATCCACTGGTGGATCTACTACAGGTGGATCTGGCTCTGGCTCTCCAGTATCTTCACCTATAGAAAGCATGGCATCAATCTGGTCTTTAACATCTCCTTGTGGCATTAGCTAGTCTCCTTTGTTTTATTAAAATACGTAGTGTTATTTAACGGAGATGGTACGATACAGTTCTTTCCAGTAACCGTATACAGCAGCACCATCACCACCTATGTTCACTATAGCTAAAACATCATCTATTTGAGGCAGGAAATTACTTAATGCTGGAAGTTGATCCAGATAAAACTGTCCAGTAAGCTTAGGACCATCAGTGAATCTAACATTAGCATCTCCAAGTATAAACACTTTGACCATTCCTGCGGAACCACCTAAAATAGTTACAAGAGTAGCAACACCAACTCCAGTACAGTTGATAATTTCAAGACCATAAGAACCTATCTCCACTCCTACTGATAGTGAAGTAGCGCCACCTGCAACTGCTAATGTAGTAAAACCTACATTACCTGATCCTGATACAGCATTGACGGCTACCCTAGTCTCCCTTATATAAGCTGGGAGTTCACTAACTGTTCTCTGATCTGTTGGTTCATTAGCTGTTAGACTCATCTTCCTTCTCCTCTAATATTTCCAAGAACATATCAGGGAGGGAGAGTAAGAATTCTACTGTCTTCTCCCTTCCATATAGACTTCCTAGATGCATGTCAGAGTTTTCTATCTCAGATTCTCCAGCTATCACATTTCCAACTACTTGACTATACTCTTGACCTGCAGCAGTCTGCCACATCTTCAGCTCACGCTTGATATCCTGCCATAATAGAGAATCTTTGAAATCCTCTATTTGTACTTTAGTTGCGTTGATTTTAACTTCCATTTCATCTATCATATTTCCATCTCTGCAGGGACTATGTTTCCAGCCTGAGCTTGCTTTTGTACCTCTTCATCCGGCATTACAGTAGGCTGAATCTGATCCATATTTCTCTTAAAGTCTTGGATGTTCTTAGCTCCAAGTTCATTCGCTATATATTCAAAGATACGGAAGGTATCATATTCCTTTCTAAGTCCCTCATCGGTGGCTATTATTTTGTAAAGCTCCACCCAGACGTCAGAGAAGTTACCTCCAGGAATTGAACCATCCCTTGGAATTACATCATAGTCGATTGCAAGATCATAAGGATCTACTGGTAGTCTTTCCTGATTAGTCTTGCCGAATAGTCTAGTTAACCTCTCTTGATCTCTGCCAGCTATTTTTACATAAGTAGATTTGCTTAAATACTGTTGAGTATGAACTGCGAACATATAACCTATATCCTGCATAAATTGCATACTTGTGATCATAGCAAGACGTTGTAAGCGAGATACAGCACTTCCTCGTGTACCTTGAAATTCAGCTTTTGTTTTTCTATCTGGGCCACCTTTTCTTTGTTGCCCTGCCATAGATTGATCAGCGCCGGAGATGCGATCCATCCACTGAGTGATATACTGTGAATCACCTATATTCTGCCGAGTAATGTCGTTGACTTGGAGTTGCTGTACGACCTTATCAACTCCCCTTCCCCACGCCGGTCTTCGGAGACGAATTAGTTTGCCAGGTTCTGGATCTTTAAGATCATTAATGTTTATTAAGTAAGGATCAACAACAAACATGTCGTTGATAGATTTCCTTACATTAGCTATGTGTGAGTTAAAGAGGAAATCTAATGTTTGTTGTAGACCGTGAAGAATTTCCAACCTGCCGATTGGAGTAGGTGAAAATCCATCATATTCTGGAGCAGCTACCGCCGCAGGATACATTCCATGAGCGTGTTCTAGTCTCGAAGCAGATGTAATAATCTCGTCTGAAGAAAGTGTAAACAACCACTTCTCAGGATACTCACCAGTTCCAAGTTCCCACTCTCGTGGAATCAAATTCACGTGCATGTTGATGTTGTCTACGTGGCTAGTAGATGAAACAGTAGCTGTCTTCGGATCAGCTCCTCCGTATTTTAAATTTCTACTCGACTGATCTGTTGAGAAAGAAGATCTCTTATTCTTAATAGCGTGCAAGTACTTAACATTGAACATTCTATTTTCAGGTTCTTTCTCCTCTGCAAGCATGTTCATTAGATTATCGTTAGTTATCCAACCTACAAATTCACCTCTTTGAATATTACTTGCATCAACAGAGGGATCAGGTAACCAACTGTAAGGATCGATAGCGTGTAAGTTATTACCTTCAAAGAGCAAGGAATTGACCCATTGAACTTCTCGATTCCTAGTAGTTCCACCCCCGCCTGCTAACATAATGATTTCTGACGTAATAGGCTTCCGACCATATCTTTTCTCCCATCCTGGCGCTCCTGGACCTATTCCATAGGCTAGAGCATTTCTAATCACCGAGTGGACTGCCAGAGGAACTTTAGTCTTCATTGTGTGGAGACGGATAACTAATTCAAGTAAAGAAGCTCCCTTAACATCCTCAGGTCCTACTCCTTCATATTGGAACATAGGGTCTTGAAAGAAAGCTAAGGTCATGTAGGTTAAGAGCGCCTCCAGCATCGAATAGGTGTAAGGGAAGATTATCGAAACAGGTCTGGTTTTATCTTTCTTTTTGATAGTCTCCTCTTTATCCTTTAGTGGAATATAGACGGTCAAAATCTCATCAATTTCATTCCAGCTAGGAAATCTCTTACTCATCTCATTTCGAGATTCTCTAGCTCGAGTGAGGATCTTTGCCTTCAAATTCTGATGAAGAGTAGAATCAGGCTTTAGATTTAGATCATCTGGATATTTGTATTCGTAGTCTTTTCTAGTGTAATCGAGAAGTCTACCGTCTGGATCACCTGATACAATGTAAGGCATTAATTTCTCCTATTTAGCAGTTTCTGTTCTACTGCCAACCGTATCTTCTTCGATATGAGCTCCTATCATTAACACAAAAGGATCATTAGAAGGATCATTCAACCCACCTCCTACCAAAGCTATTCTTCTAAATCTCATTTTTAGCGCAGCCATAACTTTAAGATTAGTCCCTGTGATAGTATCAATCTCAATCCTCATATGAATTCTGTCTGCTAGACCACCAGTTATTACAGTATCACCAGAAGTTACCGTAGTTGCCGCCGACATAACCTCGTCAATATCACCTATCGTATATTCAATCTCATAGTTAACATAAGTGTCACCAACATCGCTACCGTCAAGAACTATATGACAATGCAGTGATATATCAGTTCCTTCCTTATAACTGTGCAGTATTTCACCAGAAGGAAGATTAATATAGTCATTTATAGCAAATGAATACTCAAACGTATTTCCTTGAAATGCTCCCCATGTAGGTTGATTAGCTCCACCTATCTTTCCAGTTCCTGTAGGAAAGAAAATATCATTCCAGACGGTAGCAGTTCCAATAAATGACATATCTCCTGTAGCACCTATACTTACGTGGTTAGCAGCTTCACCTAGTCTTGTCTCAGTGTTAGAGACGTGTAATCTAAGTGCCCCATTGGTTGCTATTCCAACCTGATCAGCACCAGGGCTATAAAATCCTGTATTAACGTCATTACCGAAGGTGATAGATAGGGCACCCACAGCCCCTGTTATGACACGGAACCAGACGAGCGAAGATACATCAGTTCCATTCATTGCAAAGACATTAGCCGTATTAACAGTGGCATATATAGTACCACCACCTCCAGGAGTATAGTATAAACCTACATCAGCATTAGCTGTAAATCCAATGGCTGGTGTAGCAATAGCACCATTAGGCAAGAGTATAGAACCAGCATCGGTAATAGTGGGTATACTATCCTGAATTATCCTAGCTCCACCATCTCCACGAACTATAGCATGATCAGCTATGATAGCAGCAGATGTTATTATAGTACCTGGTGCAGGCATTGAACCTAATATCATTACATCATTAGGAGCTACTGGCGTACCAGCTTTTATAACTTCGGTAGTCTCAATAGCTCCAGTGTGGACTCCATCTTCCCACTGGATAGCGTTAGGTACATTACCTAATCTGCAAGTTTGAAGTGCCATTTAAATCCTTCGTTTTATTTTGGAACGTAGATCGTTAATTCCCTTTGATCCACTGTCTAATGTAGAAAGCAACCATAGCCATGAATCCACCTCCGAACCCTGTCGCAGCGGCTACAGTTGTATCTACTTTCCTTTTCTTCTCAAGCTTTTTAAATCTGCCATTACAGGCTTGTACTTGCTCCTTTTGAATATCTTGAAAGCTGTCAAATTTCGTACATAGATTATCCAAAAGATCAAACGTCAGCGCTTTGGTTGTCTCTTTGTCAGCGTTGACATAGGTATCCTTCTTTATTCCGTGGCTCATGCTGTTCTCCAATTCGATATAGGCTCATCATATTCAAGTTCATCGTATTCAGCTTCAATATCATCTGGATTATCTGTTGGAGAGAAGTAGCGTTCTCCGAGTTCAAGCAACTCAATTAAATAAGCTAAACCATCCATCAAGTCCCAGAGTTTAGAACGAGGAAACATCATAAGTTGCGCTTCGAGCTTAGCCATAGTAACGCAAGCTTTATTGTGATAGATATAACCTCCACGATAGTAAGGGACAAGTTCCCTAATGCGGAGTTCTTTCTTCATCCCTCCTCTAGCTTTCAACCAAACAAGTTGGAAGAAATCTCCTCTGCGAAACATCTCATTTTTGATAGGCTGTTTAATAAACTCGTTTAAGGAAGTTTCTTCAATTCCTATTACTTTTGCGTCTAATCGTGTAGCCATTCCAAACATAGCGTCGTAGATCTCATCAGGGTACATTTTCTCAGAAACAAGATCTCGAACGTAGACTCGAGCTTTGGTGAAGTCAAAACCTAAGCCGATGATAGCTGATTCGGCCGAGTGGATTTTCACAGTCTTTGCAGGATCTAAAATCACTGCAGATTCCACCCGAACATCCTTTTGAATATCTACATCTAGAATCTTGAGATCCTTTGAATCTGTACCTACATCATGAGGTACGTTGTAGTATTTGAAATAGTCCTTTTGAAATGAAGCGTCTTTAGTTGAAATTGGAAGGTTACGTAACTCACGGAAGAAAACATCTGTCTGTCCAGATTTGACATGCTCTTCCCACTCCTCCATAATGTCCTCATCAGACATAAAGTGTGGAGCGGTGGACTTGAAGTTATCATCGCAAGCTTCTAGACGTACAGAAGCCCACTCATCTGAGTCGATTAACTTTTGCAAAGTTGAATCCTCGTGTTTTAAAGTATCTATATACACAATCTTCCAATTCTTATGAAGTCGTGGGACAGCTTTGATCACATCTGCATAAAGCCACTCATACCAACCTGTACGAATATCAGGGTTTTTGACCTTCTGAGGATCTTCGAGATCATCTATGACAATTAACCCAGGTCGATCATTCTTGAATAGGACACCACGAACTTGTTGTCCCGCACCTCGTGGCCAGACTAAGGTGTTATAAGCCACCCAAGCTTTCTTACTGAACACCTCATCAAACTCAGCAGCGTTTACATCTCTAGATTTGAAATCTCCAAAGAAATGTCTTATCTCTCTATTAGTTACCAGCTCTCTTCGTAAGTTCTCGGTTTGTAAACTGGCAGCATCGTGACTTTTGTTAATGTAGCAGATGAACCCTGTATGGTTGAATAAGATGTACCTAGCCATTAAAGCGAGGGCTACGATAGAAGTCTTTCCCCATCCTCTCGGTGCAGCAATCGCCACTTTCCTTTCAGGCCCATCTATTAGATCAAATATCTTCCCATGTACGTTGTCTGCGAAAGGAGCATAAAAGCGCTCAGGGAAGAACGACTCAGCTGTCATTCTTGTGCTAACAGAGCATTGAGAAAGTATGTTTTCTGTATCTTTATCCACAGTTATTCGCCTATCTCAATATAGATTTTCTCTGTTCCTCCTAGACGATTTTTAACTCCTATTGTTGCGCCTTTATCATAGATGCATAGATCAGTATCAGTATCTGCATCATCGAAGTTTGCTGAGTTATATACAATCACACAAGCAGCGGCAGTAGTGGTGGATACTAATCCTACTTCTCCACCGCCCCAGGCTTTAACCCATCCATCTGGAGCAGTCGGCAAAACTATTTCTCCATCGTCTGCTAGATTAGTAACAATTTGTCCTCTGTAAGTAGTGATGTTAGTCAGAGTCCAAGCATTGTTAATAGTAGCTGTAAATACGTTACCAAGAACTTCAACAGTAGTAACATCGTCTATGTACACTATCTTATCAATATTAGCTCCTGTAGAAGTTATATCATTTCCTAATATTGCTGCAGTTTCAAAACCCTCAATTTGTATTCCGTAGTTGGTAGCAGTATTAACTGTATTATTGTTATAGAGAAAATTATTAGATACCACCAACTTACCTGCTACTCCATCGCCTACAATACGTATTCCTTCATCATCGCAATCGCTTATAGTGTTACCAGATACTATAATCATACCTGTACTATTTGGCGAACTTATAATTATTCCATATCCAACACCAGATTCAATCTTATTATTATTAAATTCGGAGCTCTCAGCTCCATTAATAGATATCGAACTTTTATAAAATATATTATTATTAGCTGCGATGTTACTATAGTAGCTTCCAGATATTCTACCTAGAAATCCCCCACCACCCATATCGGAGCCACTTAAGTTATAAAATGAGTTATTATTGTATTCGATAAATAGATCAGATGCAGTAGATCCATTATTAGATACACTTATTCCATTTCTATTACTTGAACCTTCAAAAAAATAGAATATGTTATTTCTAATACTTATTACTCCTCCAACAGTAGTATCTACTGTAGCGACTCCTGCAACTACATTTCTATCTGCATTTTGATAAACTGTATTTCCAACAACTTCAAAAGAGTATCCTTTCATTTCTGCGAATGATATAGATTCTGCCAAGGTAGTAGTGAAGAAAATGTTATTAGTTATTTTACCATAGTTGCCTCCAATTCTTATACTATCTAATACAGAGTTAGTAACAGTAACATATTCAGAGGCTCCCTTTACTATTACAGCAAAAGTATTACCTCTGGTAGTGTTAAATATTTCACAGGAACTAATAACAATAACTCTAGATGGAAAGTGAGTAATATTTCCGGGCCCTATATTAATTCCGTGTCTTTCGGATATAAAAGTAGAATTACTTACATTTACATTCTGTGAGTTACCTATACTTATTGGATATTCTAAATTAGTAACAGCGGCATCTTTAATACTTCTACTTTCCACAGCGTCTACTGAAACATTATAAGACCTCTGAATTGACATTGTTGCAGCTGTAAAATTATATCCTACCACTCTTTCAATAATACAGTCACGTCCTACGTCTATAGCCAAGCCTATTATAGGAGTTCCACCATAGAATGTAAAGTCCCTTATGGTCACTGACGTGGTGTTCATCTTATAAACATGCATGTCAGCATCGTCTGTATAGCTATCGAATAGACCTGAAACTAGAATTATATCATTACCGCTGATAGAGCCAACCATTCCTATCTCACCAGCTTTATAAGATGTTCTAAAGCCAGAGTATGAACTATCAGCATCGTCATGGATTATTACTAGATCTTCTTCCACAACAGCAGGAGCGCCAGTTAAAGTTACGGTACGGCCTGCTTTTGTTAAGTTTCCGTTCAAAGCAGAGAGTTCCGTAAGGGTGCCTGCTGAGTTGATAGCTCCGTAAGTTGCTAATATGGCATCAGAGAAGTCCAAGATAGTTAATCCTATCCCTGATCCAATTAAGTTGACATTAGTTCCTAAATCTAACTCTGTGTTGCTTTTGTAAGTTTTGGCTAATAGTTTCAATGTGGTAGCGCCAGATGCAGCTGCGTAGTTAAGAGCTAAGGCATCGTTGGTAGCTCCGTCTCCTACTGCTCCCCACCATTCTGCGTAGGCTTCTTCTATATTCCTTCCAGAGTTTCCAAAGGCAACCCTGTTATCATTGAAGATCTGATACTGTCCGGTTTCGATAGGTCCGTTGATAGTAAGTACCACACCACCGTCTACTGAGAATCTTCCACCTCTGTAAAATTTAAGAATGATGTTAGCGTCTACAGTATCAGTGAAATCCACAGTACTGTCACTGTAAACTTCCAATGTTACTTCTTCAGTCTCTACCCAGGTTATTACAGAGCGTATTCTTTCGAACCAACCTAGTTTCAACACAGTTCCATCAAGGAAATCTATATCCCCTGCGCCAGTAAAGATTGTGAAATTAGGGGCTTCTATATACTTAACGTTTGATAGGATATCGCCAGCATCTACTGTTATAGTGAAAGGAGCTTCCCAACGTAAGGTGACATTGTTACCTACTGCCATATTAGCAGTGGTTGTTTCTGCTTCAGTTACAATCATAGTTAAGGTATCATCATTAGTTACATCGAGAGCTTCGTCTAGATTAGAGAACCATGAAGTTTTAACAACAGATCCGGCAACGAAATCTATATCTCCAGCTCCGGTAAATATCTGGTGATTGTCAGCTTCGATCTTTGTAGTTTGGATAGTTAACTGACCGGAGTTGGCAATAGCTCCATCTCGTTCGAAGCGTAAGGTGATGTTGGCTGTAACAGTTAAGGCAGTAACGACTTGAGTACTAGAGATTACAATGGTTCTATCGTTTACAGCACCTACTGCAGTAATAGCTGCGTTAACGGTTGCATAGGCTCTAGTATCAGTCCAGATTCCGTTGGGGGAAGTTACGATGATATCTGGAAAGAAGTTAGCTGATGCTGGAGATGCTATAATCAATGCTATTAATAGTGTTAGTAAGAATCTTTTCATTTTCTTTCCTTTGTTTTATTATTGAACATAGTGTCTAATATACTATAATAAGATTACTAACTGTGCCAGTAATGTCTTTTGCTGTGCCAGCATGATTATAAGACCCTAAGCCATAAATCCATTGAAAGGTCGTATTGACAACCGTATGTGTTATTGTATCAACATCCCCTGCCCCTCCCGCGCTCCTCAATGCAGCAGTAGAATAGACTTCCGCAGTAAGGACTGTTCCAGCCCGCGATGAAGATATATAAGAAGGACTTCCAAGAGTGATGGTGCCTCCAGTCGAAAGTGTGAGTGCCCCACCATCAACATTGTAAATTCCCACACGATAACCAGCACCAACTCTACCAACTCCCAAAAAAATACAATCGCCACCCGCTGCATCTATATCGTATAAATCATCGTCAGCATTAGATATAGCATCAAAATAAAAACTTGAGTTACCATCGGCTGTTATTGCAGTAACATTAACATCTACCCAATGCTTAAAGTTTCCAAAGTAATTAGATCCAAAGTCTTTAGTTACATAGTAATCTTCATCACGATCTCCGTTGGTTAGAGTAATAACGTTGTTAGTAACTGTTACCTTTCCAGGCCCATCAGTTTCGTTGAAGAGGTTGAAAAACTGCCTACCAACATACTGATTGCCTACAGAAGTCCAACCGATAGTTAGGAATACAAGAATTAGTAATAATAGTTTTCTCATTAGTCTGCAGCTCCCCCATCAGTCCAGCCACCTCGTGAGCCTATGACATACCAAGTGTTAGCTTCAAGACAGGCAACTCCAACAAAGTCACCTGCATTTCCAGCAGAGTCTAGTTCGTCGTCTGCTCCGAGAGATAGTCCTGGAAAGACGATAGTATCGCCAGGATCATTGACAGCTATGGAGACAGTTTCAGCAACATCTCGTACGAAGATTAGAGCATTGGCTCCAGTAGCTGAATCACATACATCTGCTAACTCAACATCACCAGCTGCAGTTGCTATGATAACGTAGCCGTAGGATTGAGTGGCGGAGAGGTTTATTCCAGTTGTAGTGATAACACCTATCGCACCTGTAATTGCACCAGTAGTAACCATATTGAAGGTCTGGCCGTCTAGATCACCACTGAGTTGAGGAGTGGTATCCTCGACTATGTTTTGAAGGGCTGCAGCTGCAGATGTTACAAATTGATCTCTTACGGCGTTTTGAGTTGGAGCGAGAAAACTTCCATTCCAAGTAACAGCGTTGTAAGCTACATCACTTGGAGGGACAGGTCCCATAGGTCCTCCGCCGATAGGAGTAGGAGCAGCTGTGAAGAGAACTATCAATGCGATAGAGATTAATTGTAATAGTTTATTTTTCATCTTATGCCCCTATTTCGTAGTACATAGTTACTTGAAGAATAGCAGGGGTTTGCTCTTCAAGACTTATGAAGTTGAAATTTGCAATGGAGTTGGTATTCTGGATTATCATAGATTGGTTGGTAAAGAGGACGTGACCTAGAACTCCTGAACCTAAGATTCCGAAGACAGGATCTACGTTATAAGCAAATCGTACGTTAGCGCCTTCGCAGGAGATTAGACAACCTATAGGCATCACTCCATTGTCATTCTGCATTTGAGTATCGGAGAAGCTCTGAGCAACGCCAGTAGTTGCTACGACAAAGGTTATCCCTGCAACTCCGTCTAAAGTTACTGCATATTTATCTATCATGATTTGATCCTTTGTTTTATTTAAAAACGAAGGTTATTTACCTTCTTTATTGGAGACGTTTATGTCAGTGTCAGCTGCTTTCATTAGAAGTAGGTCCTTTAGAATGTTTGCAGTTTTACCGTCATAGACTAGTTTGAATTCACTTGTGGTTAACTCCGCATGAGCCTCAGCTGGAGAAGTAAGTTCCCATGATTCTATGATATCTCCCAAGGAATCTTTATGAGTGAACTTGATCAGTTTGTTCTCGAAGGTAGCGCAGCTAAATATTAAAGGTAAGATTAGTAATATTAGATACTTTCTCATTTACTTTCCTTTACCTTTCACAAGTTGATAAGCTACATTTCCACCAGTGAAGATTATAGCTGCAGTAGGAGTAATTTCAACTCCAAAAATCATAAGAGCTCCAACAACTATAATAGTCAAGTTGTTAGTAATCTGCCTGCCCATCTTATGAAGAGCATCCACCCAAGGAATAGTTTTTGTATCAAGTTCCTTCATAAAGATTTCTTTTTCCACTGTCTGTTGAAGATGATCGAGACTACCTATAATAGCATTAGCCTTATCCTCGTCAACGATAGCTTCGGAAATTAATTCTTTTGTTCCTTTAAACATATCTCCGATAATAGGTAGGTATGCTAAAAAACTCATTCTATTTTCTCCTCTACAGTTTCATATTCTGCATCTACTATCATTCCTGCCGACTTAGCTGCTGCCTTTCCTCTAGTGACAAACTCTGCTATTTCACTGGCTGTTAGATGAAGTTGAGTTCCTCGAGATTGGATTTTGGTGGGAGCTCGATAACCGCCTATGTCCATTGTCAAGGTATCAGCGGTGGCTTTCTGCAAGGGTGTCATATTCTCACCATCAAGGATCTTCTCGTAAGTGTCGATAGCTTTGGGGAGCAGTCTGCCAACTTCCTTCATAACATCTATCGAATCCTCATCTCGCTTCAATCTCATCATTGAGAGCTTCGCACGACCAAGTTCGGAATTCAAAGTGTTGGAGACTGTAGCTTCAGTGATGCCTAAGATGCGAGCAATTTCATTATGTTTAGGAGTGAATAGTGCCAGGCGTAGGATCTCATGATTCCTCTGCCAGAGAGATTTAATATCGTAGGTTTTACGTTCTCCTTCAGGAGCCCTACGATTATCCACCGCTCGCATCTCGAATCCGTATAGACTGTTGTTGTTAGTTTTCTCGACCATTTCCTGCATTAGCATCAACCTCTATATAAGGGCTAAATCTACTATACCCTATCCAGTTTAACCAAGCTTCATGTCCATACTTAGAAGAGAATAGCTTACGCAAATAAGCTGTACGAGTAAAACCACTTACCTCCATTAGATCATCCCACCAAACTAAGAACATTGATATTCCTCACAATCTACAAAATCTTCATCGTTGAAGGTATCTGATTCTTCTAATTTTCTAGTAATGAAGTTAAGTGTTACGTACTTCTTCCTTACCACATACCGTCTGAAGTTCAGAACACATCTTATAATCAATGGAGATTGCATTATTTTTCGATCCAAGTTATTCGACCTCTACTATCAACACTTCCTTCGTATTGCCTTCTGGAACCAGTCGTTCTAACATATCCTGAAGTATCTGGAATATTTCTAGCGTTATGTTCTTTTACAAACTTTTTATTCTGTAGAATTTTCCTTTCCTTATCTTGTTCTCTAAATTTATGATCTTCCATGATTCTCCCATTAAATTCCAATTCTCTACTGTCCATTATATATGTTCTACAGCAACAAATCAACCCATTTTTAGGCATCATTGTTTCTAGGTAGAGTCATGTCCCAAATGACGTCCGCATTAGTTCCATCTACAAGCTATTAGTGGTTACCTTTGTTTTATTATATAACGTAGTTGAAGTGCACATCCTATGCGTTGCCGGAGATTTCCACCAAACTAATCTAATCAAATCCAATCTAACCACTGATGGAATGGCACAATTCGACGTCATTTAGATTTCTGGAACAATATGTGAGAGAGGTAACCCGCGTCCTTTTAGCTCAGATTATCCCCCTACGGGTTGCTTAATTTGTTCAATGATATCAATGAGTTACGATTGTGCTTGACAAACACAAACTTTCATGATTTAATGTAGGCATAATCGAGTTTGTTCTTTGACAATTTGCAGGTGTTGCATAGTGTACTAATACGCATGGAGGTGCATTATGAGTCAACACATAGGCCAACTAATCGGTAAAGTAAGGCACAACCTTAGTATCACTAATGATGCAAAGGAAAAGGTGCAACTGGCTATAATCATTGACTTCACTACGGCTACTGATCTGGACATCAAGGGCTGGGCTGTTTCTAACAGGGTGATAGCAGGTCAACGGCCTTGGCGCTCACTGAGTGAGGCTGAGCTTCTGGACCTTGACGGCCAAACTATCATGGCCATTGACATAGGCCGGAAGGTTAAATCTCGTGCTGAAAGGATTGCCGTTTACACTTCAATGGGACTGCCCGAACCAATGGCTATTATCGCAGTAGACGAACCGGCGAAGTTCCAGGCGATGATGGAAACTATCGCAGATCAAGACGAAACCGAAACCGAAGACGAATAACTAACAACTGGCACTATGTAACACCTGCAGGTTATCAAAGTACACAATGAAAGGAGGTGATATTTATGTCCTACACCATTGAAGATATGATGATTGATATAGCTGACAATATCAGACGTGATTGCAAAGACGGATACTTGACAAAAGAATCTATCATTGACCGCCTTAGGAGCTTCAAGGATAATGTTATAGAAGCCTACAATGACGGCGAGATCTAATCACCTGCACCTCCACACCAAGCCCTACGTTTCACAATCGAACGTAGGGTTTTTTTATTCCTCACTCACTACCTCTCAACTGCAGCAAATGACATCAATTAATACCTTTACAATCCCATGTTCTACAGGTATAATTAAATATATGTTAATAAT
>SDBV01008199.1_pt1 | contig 14136 bp, 4 predicted proteins | sample 2277081 | NCBI WGS metagenome assembly SDBV01 (sample SAMN10402039, study PRJNA504765) | marine sediment metagenome | isolation source: marine sediment core GS10_PC15, 223 cmbsf | place: Arctic Ocean: Southern Knipovich Ridge | collected 2010
ACCACAACCCCCCCCAGGGACCGAACCCCATGCAGCCATCCCAACCACAGAACCAATAAACAGACCAATTCTGCCTAATAGCAGAGTCGACTGGTCTTCTTAAGGGGCACAGATTCGCCAAACAACCTGGCCCCAACGCCAGGAGTGCGGAGGTTCAGTACCTCCAATAGCTCTATACACACTTCTACAAGCCCCACCAAGAATTTTCTGCTTTTCTTTATTTTTCTGTTGACATCTTCTACAAGTGTAGTAGAATACTTCTACTTTTGTAGAAGGAGACAGAATTATGAAGCTGACCAAAGCTGAATGGCGGATCATGAACGCCCTGTGGAAGGATTGGCCTGCCACCGCCCGCCAGATTGCCGACCGCCTCCCCGAGGAGGTCAACTGGGCGTACACCACCATTAAGACCATGCTCACGCGGCTCACCGACAAACAGGCCGTTAAAGAGACTAAGAAAGGCCATATAGGCGTCTACGAGCCGACCCTCACCCGCCGCGACGCCCGCCGAAATGCGCTGGACTCGCTGTTAGACCAGGCATTTGACGGGGCGTTTGGCCCCTTGATGCACTTCCTCGTCGAGGATGAGAAGCTCTCCTCCAAGGAAAGACGCCAGATCATGGAGATTCTCAAGAAGCGCCGGACCGATAGAAAGGGGGCAAAAAGATGATCAATACAATCAACCATATAGCCGACAAGTGGTTCACCTGGCAGACGGAAATGCTCTGGCAGGTCGCCGTGCTGATCGCTATTGTAGCGGTCGTCGACTTGCTGATCCGAAAGTGGGCCTGGCCGCAGGTGCGATATGCGCTCTGGCTGTTAATACTCGTCAAGCTCGTCCTGCCCCCCACCATGACACTGCCCACCAGCCTCACCGCCAGGATCCCGGTGCTCGTCGAAAAGACCGTAAAAGTGCAGTTGGCCCGGCCCCCAGCCGCCACACCGGCGGCGCCGGCGGCCCCGGCCGCCCCCCCAATACAATACCGCCCGGAGCCGGTATTCGGCCCCTACGCCGCAGAACCGATCACAACAGATCCTCCAGCGGCGACAGAATCCCCAATGCCGCCGGCAGCAGCCACACACACAACGCCTGTGGCCTCAACAACCGTCGCACCCGAGCCGCCCGGGGTGTCGCTCAAAGTATACGCCCTTGGCGCCTGGCTCGGCGGTGTCTTTGTCCTGGCCGGATGGCTGATTGGGCGCTTGAGGCGCTTTCGCCGCGAGCATCTCAAAAACTACGATAAAAACGCTCTACCCGACAGATTCCGCGCGCTCCTCGAAAAGACCGCCGCACAACTGAAACTAAAGAGTATCCCCCGGGTGATCCTGACAGACAAAATCAAGGGTCCGGCGGTCTTCGGCATATTTCGCCCTGTCCTCCTCATGCCCGCCGACAAAGTCGCTTGCCTGGCAAGCCGCGACATCGAGCACATCCTCCTCCATGAGCTTGCCCACATTAAACGCGGCGACCTCTTCGTCCACGCCGTCAGCATGATCCTCCAGATCGCCTACTGGTTCAACCCGCTTATCTGGCTGATAAGAAGGCCGCTGCAAAGCCTGCGCGAACTGTGCTGTGATGCTACAGTCGCCAGAGTGCTCAAAGACAGAACCTCAGGCTATCGCGAAACGCTGCTGGAAACCGCAAGACAACTGTTAGCCGAGCCCGTTACCGCCGGCATGGGCCTCCTGGGCCTCTTCGAGAACTCACACCGCCTGCTCGACCGGCTCAGGTGGCTCGAAAAAAAGACATGGAAGAACCGCCCCCTGCGAATCGCCCTTATACTCGTCCTTGTCGGCGTTATGCTCAGTTGTGTCCTGCCCATGGCAAAGGCACGGAACATCACCCATCATGCACGAAAGACGATGAAATTAGCCAACCGCAAAGCACACGAGCTTAACCACGCCTATATCGGCACAGAACACATCCTGCTCGCACTGCTCCACAACGACAAAGGTGTCGCGACGCGGGTCCTGAAGAACCTCGATATTGACACGAAGGCCGTGCCCGTCGAAATCGGCAGGCTCGTCAAGAGCGGCTCAACCCCAGTCAAGAAGAAAAGGCTGCCGCAAACACCGCGGGCCGAAAGCGTCATGCCCTATGCAAGAGAGGCGGCAACGTCGCTGGGCCATGACTATGTAAGCAATGAACATATCCTCCTGGGCGTGATGCGGGTCAAAGACGGTATAGCGGCGCAGGTGCTTGCCAATCTCGGTGCAGAATACGCCGATGTCCGTCGCCAGGTCCTAAAGTTAGTCGGTCCGGGCCCGATCAAGGGCGGCCACCCGACGCTGGTCATAAGCGGCATCGTCAAGGATGCAGCCACGGGCCTGCCCATAGCCGGGGTGAAGGTCGGCGACGATGGCTACAACGATGGAAGACGCAGTACAACCACCGAATCGGACGGGACCTACAGCTTTCTCACGTGGCCGGAGCATCACAGCATAAAGGCAGAGGCGGACGGTTATAAACCTCAACGCGAGACTTTGTATAAAGGCCACTTCGACTTCAAAAAAGAAACCGTCGAACAAGTATTCAACTTTCAGCTTACGCCTGAAAAAGCTGCTTCCAATAATTCCGGCGGTGATTCAAAACGTTATCAGAATATTACATTTAACGAGGGTACGTCCATAAGAGCAGCATTACGACTCTTAGGCAAAGCACACAAGAAGAATATTATCATCTCGGACAAGGTAGATGGCCAGGCTCCGGTAAATGAACTCTACGATGTAACATTTGAAGAGACGCTGCAAGCAATTCTCGGTCCACACAAGTATATCATCGAGGGCGACTTTATACGTGTGTACTCAGCACAAGAATATGAAAAGCTCCAGCCGGAATCGCTAAATCCATCCGCTGTGCAGGTTGAGGGGACAAGTAGACAGGGTACCTTAGAACCGGTTGGTGTAATGAATACCGGGCGATTATTGGATATAGCCATCGAGGGCCGCGGTTATTTAAAAGTCAGGTCATCTGCCGGAAATGAGTATTACACTCGACATGGATGTTTCGGACTGTCTCCTGACGGTGAAATTATACTAATGGAACCTTACGGACTCATGCTTGAACCTGCTATGACTGTACCACCACTTTGTGAAAAGATTGACATATCTTCTAATGGTACAATAACTGTTACAACAGGTGGTGGCGTTAGTTCTGAGATTGGCAGAATTAATCTATGCAGGTTCATGAATCCTGAGAAATTGAATTATATCGGCAGAAATCTTCTCACCCGAACAGATGCAAGCGGCCCAGAAATGTCCGGCCAACCTGGAGATGATGGTTTTGGCAGCTTAGTTCAAGGCTCTCTCGAACTCGGCATTAAAGATATCCTGAGTAACACAAGCAAAACATTTACCGGAAGAACTCTGGATGTTGCCATACTCGGCAGGGGAATGTTTGGTTTGGATCTTGGTAATAATATAACTGCATTTACTCGCATTGGGAATTTTTATATCAATCGAAATGCTGAAATTGTGTGGGGGAATTCGAATGGACCATTACTAACCCCACCTGTTACTTTGCCTGCGGGGTATGGTAAGGTCAATGTCTCCTATGATGGCAGAGTAACAGTTGATGTCTCCGGTCAAACTACAGAAGTTGGCAGCATCATACTTTATGGGGTCTCGTATAAAGATTTACTTCGTTATGATGAGAGCGAGCGTTTATATTATCCAACTGAAGGAAGTGGCAGCATATTTCAGAATGAGCCTGGTTCTAATTATTTTGGCATCCTCCAGGCAGGTTCTCTTGAGAGTTCCAGTACTACATCTCCTCAGTCGAATTCCAAACAGGCAATTCCAAAACCAAAAACCGATGTGCAGGTTGAAGGAGCCCGCGGGACCAGCGAGGAGACGAATTCGGCGGCCTCTAAAGTCGATAAGATTGAGGTCGTTGCCAGGCAGTTCAAGGCTTCACTGCCGAACAACGTGACAGTCCAGCTTGCTGCAATCTGCGAATACCCCTCGTCCGCCGATGAGTGGTGGCGGCCGGATGGTACGCTGCTGGACAGCCCGATTTATGCCTTGGAACAGCGGTCGTTTGATCCTGACGAAGGATCTCATGCCTTTGTTGTGACCATCGAAAACACAACGCAGCCCTATGTCAGATGGACCGAAATAGAAGGTGCAACAGAATCCCGTATCCGACTGAACGTATTTCACACACCCGGTTTCGATCTGACCAAGAACACGTTCTTCTATGCGTCAAAAGCACAATTTGCCGAAGATGCTCAGTCCACCGCGATCAAACTGCAAATAGCCTGCGATCCCTGGCGAGCGCAAGCGCAATATGACGGCAGATACATCCTTGGCACACCGGACCCGGCAAAAGGAATAAACTTCGCCGAGTCATACGAAACCGCCGAAGGCGTCAAGGTTGTTTTTTCTCACAAAATCGAAGGAGTCGCAACACAGTTGGTGGCCGACATCGTCGGCAGGTCGGGCCGCTATCCCTCCGCCAGCCTGTATACCATCGAGGCCCCGGACGGATCGCAAAAAACCCTCGGCCTCTTTAGAAACGCGAAACTCGCCGATATAAAGTGGTTTCGATTGGAAACGCGCCCTTACTATTACGTAACGTTTAAACCTGTCCCACTGCGACCCAACACCAGGATCAAAGCACAACCGCCCGAAAAGAATGTCGGCTATGACCTGACCAAGCCCTCGGACTATGTCCGTCGCTACCTGGACAACTGGAAGAGGCAGCCTCAGAGTGGTAGCAAGGTCAAGCGCTACGAAATGGTCGACGAGTACACACTCCAGGGCGACACGGGCGCCGTCGCTTATGTAGTCGCTACGGTAACTTTGCAGCGCGTCGGCAATCCGCAATACTTTCGGGGCGACAGAGTCTACTTCCTCTACCGCTGGCATTTTGACGAGTGGGAAGGCATCTTCAGTGACAGTCGTTTCGGATCATCCAGTCCACAGCGAACCGCCGCCGACCTGGAGCAGTACCGTGGAAGCAGGTCCCGCGACTACCTCAACAGGATAGAGCAGGGATATATTAATATTTCCAGAGGCAATCAGGAGAGGCCACACCCGGAACGCCGAATCCCTTATTACAAGTCCGAGCCAAAAACCGACATCAAGACCACAACTTCCCCCGGACGGCTCAAGGCACGCCATTTCATAACAATTGTCGCACACAAAGACGACAGCATAAATTACAACGGTGCCAAGATAAGCTGGCCGGAGCTTGAACACATCATCGAGAACCTTTCGCACAAGAGCACAACCGTGCTTGAGGTCGCAACTCAGTTGACAGTCAAGACTGTCGGGGCCAGACGCAGGACCAGGCCGACCCGGAGAGGTTTTCCTATCATGCAATCCTGGCAAAAAGCCGCCCGATTGGTCACGAAATACGGACTCGAATACCTCAGTTTCATCGGCGAATACCAGCCGGATTCGCCGCGCGGCCCCATCTCACTCCGCTTCGAAGAAAGAATCGTCCTGGCAAAGGAAATACCTGTCGGGCTGCCATCCTTCGAAGATGAAGAAAAAACGATGCTCGACATCAAATCGATCAAATTCGAGAAGAGCGAGCAAGGCATAGATGCGACCATAAAGTTCGACGCCATAACCTATCCGCAAAAGAGTTGGGAAATAGCCGTAAAACTGCTCGACCAAAATGGAAAACAGCTCAACTCGGTCGTTCAAACCTACGACAACGGAGGGATCGCACGGGGATACCCTCTCAATACGGCCGGAGAACTGACCTTCTCCTTCGAAAAAGCCGCCGATTCGCCAAGCCCCGCCCGATTCCAGGTAGAACTCAGAGAGTTTCTAAGCACCGCACCCGTCGGCGGCAAAGACGAATCTCGAATCCATCCCGATTCCGTTGAGCCAGGCCTCCAGCGGAGTGAGGGCGTGAGTAAGGCGGATGCTGAGGGTCTTGTCGGGCGGTGGTGGCGGGCGATTCGTGAGGGGGCTTTCGACAGACTGATGGAGGGGATGATATTCGAAGATGATCGTCAGAAGGCTCGTTTTATTGAAATCTACAAGGCCGAGAGAACTCAAATGTCCTCCGATAAACCGCCGATTGTTCTGAGGGTGACGGGCGGTGATGATGGGAGGTACAAGGCCTTGACGCTGGTTTGGGCAGGAGAGGGCTACATTAAGCATAACTTCGCAGTGGTCCAGGCTGGCGGGATGCTCAAGATCGATATGGATGTCGAGAAGAAGCTGGATAACTATGAGGCGGCCAGATCAATGTCCGCGGCGGAATTCAGGCAGAAGCTGTTGGACGAACAAGTCGCCCTGTGGAAGAACGCAGATGCCGGCGAGCTTGCATCGATGGTGGAGGCGAGAAGAGACGAAGTTGAGACGAGGCTTTTTGTGCGGGCCTATGCCGACGAAAACGGCATTGAGTTGGTGCATCGACAGGATCGGGAGCAATTGCAGCGCATTGTGTACAAGTTAAAAACAATGTCGAACGAAGAAGTGCGCAAGATGATACTGGAGGAAGGGTCGGGCGCGATGGCGGGATTTCGGAAAATCGAGGCGGATACGGTTGGAGATATAACGGTGCCTTCCGGAGCGAGTGAGCGTGTAAGATACGCTCTTGGCAAGATTGAGTCTCTTATGACATATATTGAGAACGCCGGCAATGAAGATATTTCCGGGTTGTCGGGCTATTTCGATGAGATCAATGAATTCTGCGATGACCTGCAAGGCAAAAACGGCGAAGCACCCGCCCCCGGCGAATGGGGACAACTTGGCGCAGATAAAATTGAAGCAGTATTGAAGCAATTAGCCCAGATCGAAAAGACAGCCGAGGGCTGTCGCGACCTTGCCAGGGGAGAGCGCAAGGATTTATTGAAACAGCATTGGCAAACCCTTAAGACCCAATACAAACAACTGTGCAGTATTATGCGTCCGGCAAATAAGGCGAAACTTGGAGAAGTTGACTCAGAAGAAGAATCTGGTGGTGTTGGTATTCAAGATAGTTCCTTAGGTAACAATACCTCGGCTGAAGCTGCCTTTGTCATCCAAAAAGTGCTGGACCGATATGCGGGTATTAAGACTTACTCGGCGATCGGTGAGTTGTTGACGGATGTCGACCGGCCTCGTGAAGCGATGGGTGCGATGCCCGGCATAACGAAAATGTTACAGCTGATGGGTAAGCGACAACTTAAGAGTATATTTACCATAAAGATGGCCAGGCCAAATCTTTATTGTATCGAATGGAATGAGCATATTGACACCGGCTTAAGCAAGGTCGGTAATGTATGGTCTGTTGGCAGTGGCAGCTACGGGTTGTTTTTTGGAAAGGAAAAATCCTTCGAGAAGCCCCTCAGGGCTCTGATCGGGACAGCCAGCAATATGGGCAAAGTACAATCTTCACTTTTCTTCGACACATCTTTGAATACATTGAGAAAGTTAAGGGACCTTTCGCAGCAGCAAGACGGAGAACTGGAAGGTGTCGAGTGTTACGTTATATCGGGAAACCGGAATAGAGTAACTTACACCTATTGGGTATCCAAAAAGGATTTTCTGATACGCCGGTACAAATCTGTTTCCGGAGGCGATGGTAAGCCTGTTGAAAACGGTGGACATACTCTTAGCGATGAATCTATCAAAAAAGTGCTGGAAGCAAGCGGCAAGGAGAGTAGTGCGAAAGAAATTGCCAAAATGAAAGCGATGTTAGCGGCCGCCAACGAAACGGCATCAAAAGTAAAAGTTACCAACACGGAAACCTATAGAAATATTATCCTTGATCAGCCGATCTCTAAGGAGCAATTTGTACCCAGCAAAGATATTGACGAAATAACCGAAGAACTGAAGAATCTACGGGCCCAATATATCCATAGACTCAAAAATATCTCGCCGACCGACCCGAATTTCAAAACCGACGTTCAAATTGAGACTTCCGGGCATGCGGTCGGCGTTTCAGGAGAAGAAGCTCAAGGCGTCGTTTCGAAAGCCCAAGCTGCCAAACCCACTATCGAGCAGGCGCAGGATCTTCTGAACCGGTGGTGGCGGGCGATTCGTGAGGGGGATGTCGACGAACGGACGGAGGTGATGATGTTCGAAGATGATCGTCAAAGGGCCCGTTTTATTGAAGCCTTCAAGGCCCCGAGAACTCAAATGCCCTCCGATAAACCGCCGATTGTTGTGAGAGTAAGCGGCGGTGACGATGGGCGATACAAGGCCTTGACGCTGGTTTGGGCAGGAGAGGGCTACATTGGGCAGAACCTCGCGGTGGTCAAGGCCGATGGTATGCTTAAGATCGATATGGATGTCGAGAAGATACTGGACAACTATGAGGCGGCGAGAACGATGTCCGCGGCGGAAATCGGGCAGAAGCTGTTGGACGAACAAGTCGCCCTGTGGAAAAACGCAGATGCCGGCGAACTTGCATCGCTGGTGGAGGCGAGAAGAGACGAATTTGAGACGCAGCTTTTTGTGCGGGGCTATGCCGAAGAAAACGGCATTGAGTTGGTGTTTCGACAGGATCGGGAGCAATTGCAGCGCATTGTGCACAAGTTGAAAACAATGTCGAACGAAGATATGCGCAAGATGATCGTGGATGAAGCATCGGGTACTAAGTACGATTCCGGGAAAAGCGTGGGCAAGGCGGAAGTGAAAGTTGATACGCCCGCTGTTCAGGTTGATGGGAAATCGGAAATGGCGAACTTGCCCGGCAAGCTGGTATTTCATGGTCGTTACCGGCACCGCAGCCGCGGCCGCGACATTGAAACGCCGGGCGAACTATGGATTAAACAGGATTCGGAAGGCGGCATTAATGCTCTTGCGTATCTCCCCTGGATGGGCAGCTATCATCTGGCTACAGGAGATGAAAAGAATCGGCTGAGAAATTACAAGACGTCAAGTAAGGCAACCGAAGGCCGGGGAGGATACGAGATTGAACTTGAATTACAAGATGGCAAAGCACTGCTGACCCGAAATGGCGTGCGAGAAGATCACAATAATAAGGAACTTTCGGTGGCCAAGGCGGCAAGCTTTAATCCCAACACCCGGCCGGACTCGTATTGTGCTGACAACATATTGCTACGCGGTCTTGATCTGAGTCCGGGTCAGACAAAGAAACTCAGCGTTTATGACTGGGACAATACCGGCGAAAAGTTAGTCGATTACAGCATCCAGATAACCCACTCCGGCAAACAGCTTATAACGGTACCTGCCGGCACGTTTGAAGCAAACCATCTGGTACTCAAGCAGATTACATCCGCAGATACATGGTTCAAAAAGCGAGCGGGTCATGTCACCGATTATTGGGTGCTGGACAATCATATTATCGTACGAGTTGTACGTCACCGAGAGCCCTATGAAATCGAACTGCTTGACTATACTTACCCAGAGTACCTCGGGGAGAAAACGAAATTAGAAGTCGAAAATTCCAAAGTAGCGATGGTGAAACAGGCGGAATTGCAGGGCAGGATTCAAATATCAGGTAAAGTCATTGACAAACGCACTGGCCAGGGCGTGTTGACCGGAGATATATATTCGATTGGCGGACAGAAAGACAGGACTGCAATAAATAAAGACGGCTCTTTTAGCAAGACATTAGACAGGCAGTATCTCTGGAGGTGTTCGCTTAGATTATCAAACGGATCATATAGAAAGTTTGGAATTGATAGTCGCATAGACGAACAAGTCGCAAAGAAGCTGGCGGTGCACGTAGATCCTTCTCATTCAAAGTACAGAGAATTGGCAGATGAAGACGGCGATGGGGTGTTCTGTGACGGGGTCGATTGTGTTGTATGTAAAGTTGACGGTGTGGGTTCGGTTGCTGTCTTGAAATCGCCGCAGGAGAATCGCCGGGTTGATTTCGAAGGTTATTTTGCCGATAGTGCCGCCGGTGCCGAGGCGCTGGAAGAACTCTGGGCCGATAGCAAAAAGGATCTGCGGGATGCCGATGAGATTATCGATATTGTTCGCAACGGGTTGCGGAATTACAAAGGTCGGGGGAATATTTTGCGATGGATAGGCAATCTGTTCATCTGGGGCAAGAGTCCGCAAAACGAAAAAGCTGTCGAGTTGATGTACTATGCTTCCGGTTCACCCGACCGCGGGCTGTATGGGGAGGCGATATACTTCGGCTTGTCGGTAACCAAGAACAAGACGCCCGAAATACTGCAAGCTATGGCTGCCGTCGCGATGAAGACCGACGATTATTACAATGTGGCCGGTAGAATCCTCTGGGGATGCAGGCAACAGAAAACCGAACTGATGGCCTGTCTCGATCCTTATCTCAAATCTGAAGACGAGTCCGTTCGCAAAAAGGCGCAGAATGTCAAAGAATACTTCACAGACAGCAAGGCCTTCATGGCAAAACGCGGCGAAGAGCATGTCGAATCGGTCCGCCGGGAATACGGAGACAAGCTTGACGGGCTCAAAGAACAGATGCTAAACGGCGATTCACAAACTCGCATGGATACACTGAAAGAACTCAAGAGCAAAAGTATAATGAGTATTGCCGACGACTCATTTCTCGATGCCTTTGCCGCCTGCACAAAAGATTCCGACCGCGGCGTCCGCACCCTGGCTGCACGAATGTTGGGAAATAAATTCGTCTGGAAGGGTGGCCCCAAAAATCCAAAGGCGATTGAAATCCTTATCCCCTTGCTAAAGGACCCCGACCGCGAAACGCGAAACGCGGCCATTTACTACGGACTGTCGACAGTGAGCAATCCCGACAAGGAACTGGTCGCAAAAATGATAGCTACGATCCTCGACGACCGCGAGATAAACCATTACGGCCGCGTCATCTGGGGCATACGCCGAAATAAACAGGCATGCGACGAGATCCTCAAAGAGTGGATGCAGCAAACCAGTGACACTCAAAAGGCTGTCAAAGCCTATGAGATATACGAAGACGTTCTCGGCAAAGAGCTGGACAAAGAACTCACCGAGCGTTTCGCAGGGCAAAAATCCGACGCCCATCAAGGCCTGGCGGCAATATGTCTCAAGCATGAGCCCGTGACCAAAGACCAGCTAAAAGAGCAACTTTTCAAGTGCCTTACCGATAATGGCCTCATTGGCAAGATCATGGATTTTTACATTCTTGAAAACCGCCAAACCGCTGTCGCAATGTTTACCTGTGCCAATCTCGCCGACAGAAACGCCATCAGAAAGGCATTAATGGAAGGGCCGGGATTCCTCACCGTTGGCTATATGCACGGCTCAATAGGCCCGACAGGCAGCGGATGGTGGAAGTCACTTGATAATTTCAGAAAAGCAAACGAACGCAACCGAATAGACTTGCCTGTCAAATCAGTGGCTAATTAGCCTGTGTCCTTACACCGTTCGGAGTTCGGCGGCGAGTTTTTTGGTTAGTTCGGAGAGGATCGCTTTTTCGAATTCGTCGACTGTTTCGTGGCGCAGTGTGCCGTCTTCGTCTCTGAAACGCAGCGAGGCGGTTACGCTTTTTTTGCCCTGGGTGATCGGTTTGCCGCGGTATATTCCGACGAACCGCAGTTCTTCGAGTTCCGAGGGGGCTTTGGCGGCGACTGCGTCTTTGATGTCGGCCCAGGCGATGTTTTCATCGACGACCAGCGACAGGTCCCGTACGATCGCCGGGAATCTGGGAATGGGTCTGGCTGTGGCGACGGCGCCCGCCATGTCCAGCAGTGTCTGAAAGTCAAGCTCGGCGGCACAAACTTCCGTCTCGCCCAGATCGAGTCCGGCTGCAATCTCCTGCGATACGATTCCGGCGACGCCGACAGGCAATTCGCCAACATATACCTCGGCGCCGGCGCGGGCCCAGGTCAGTTCGGCGGGCTTGAACGCGACTTTCGCATCGCGCGAAACCACAGCGACCAGGCCCTCGATGAGGCCTCTGAGTTCTCGGAAATCCGCGTCGCATACGAGGGCCAGTTTTGTCTTCTGGACAAGCAGTCCACCTTCGACGGGTGAAAATGTGTCGGCAATCTCATAGACGCGACAGGGAATGTTGCCGGCATTATAATTGGACTTGAGGACGCCCGCCAACGAGCCGATCAGCGTGCGTCTGAGCAGGTTTGCACCTTTGCGCGATTCATCTTTCACGCCGAGATGACCTGCGTCCGAGCCGTCGAAAAGTCGTGCGGTCAATTCATCGACAAATGTTACGTTGATCGTCTCATGGAACCCGCAGCCGGCGAGGAACGTACGCAGCCGACCGAGAACCTTCTCCCGCTTGTCGACCGGCGCTACCTCAATATTGATTTTGCTCTCGACGGGTATCTTGTCATAGCCATGAGACCTGGCGACCTCCTCAATCAAATCGGCCTCTCGATAAACGTCATGTCTCCATGCAGGCGGCGTACAGACAACAACATCGTCGGCCTCGGCCTGCGGCTCAAATCCCAGGCCGGTAAATATGCGGCCGACGTCATCAGCGCCCACTTCGATCCCAAGAAGCTTATTCATACGCGACAGACGCATCTTGACAGGCTTTAGCCGGCGTTTGGCCGGATAGCAGTCAACAACACCTTTGGCCAGCCGGCCGCCGGCTGCCTGACAGATAAGCTGAGCGCATCGCTGCGAGGCCCAGTCGATATTGTCGGTATCGACCTGCCGCTCGAACCTGAACGACGCCTCCGAAGCAATCCCCAGCGCCCGCCCTGTCGTCCTGATGCTTACGGGATCGAAATGCGCATCCTCCAGCAGTATCGTCGTCGTGGCATCGCTCACTTCGCTTTCCAGACCGCCCATGACCCCGGCGATGGCGACGGCGCCCTTGTCGTCGGCAATGACTAACATCTCCGGCTTGAGGTCGCACTTGGTTTCGTCAATGCTGACGATTCGCTCGCCGGCAAGAGCCCTTCTGACGACTATCGTGCCGGCCGACAACTTGTCATAGTCGAACGCATGCGGCGGCTGGCCGCATTCCATCATCGCATAATTGGACGCATCGACAACATTGTTGACACTGCGCAAGCCCACAGCCTCCAGTCGCTTCCTGAGCCAGTCAGGCGACGGACCCACCTTGACGCCCGTGATGATCCGCGCGGTATACCGGTTGCACAACTCGGGATCGTCAATCCTGACCTGGGCATAATCACTCGCCTGCCGGTCGGATTTGGGGAACTCAATCTTCGGAAGCGTTAACGGCCATCCCAAAGCGGCGGAAACCTCACGCGCCACACCGATGTGACTTAGGCAATCGCCCCGGTTGCTGGTTACCTCAATATCGATGACCGTGTCGCCGTCGATGTACTCAATCCCCTCGGTCGGAAATCCCAGATCGCTTAGAATCTGGGCGATTCGGTCGCCATCGCCATCGTTTTGCACGTAGTCATTAAGCCAGTTAAGTGAGATTTTCATGTTTTTGAGCCTATCAAATGTACAGAGCCCTGTAATTTCCTGGAAAAATTGCAGAATTAGCATGATAACTTACAGGCGAGACATTATTATGTCAATTGGATTGTTGATTGGGCGGCTGAAAAATGGTATGTTGCACAGCGAGTTGCAGCTTGTATCTGGTCGCCGCTAACAGATTATGGACGATTATGGGGATTTGGCATGGCTTATAACAGCAGACTTAACCGGACCCTTCTGGTTTGCATTTTCGGCATTCTGGCTGTCTCACAGACCGGATGTGTGGAGCGTAAGCTTACCATAAACACCGAACCGCAGGGGGCGCTGGTTGTGCTCAACGACGAGGACATCGGCACATCGCCGGTAACCGTTGCGTTCAACTGGTACGGAGACTACAAGGTCAGGATCGAGAAAGACGGCTACGGAATCGTCAATACGCACCGCAAACTTGACGCTCCGGCCCACGACGGCTTTCCGCTCGATTTCTTCTACGAGGTGCTCTGGCCGGGACTGATCGTGGATGAATATGAGTGGACATTTGCCCTGCCAAAATATCAACCCCCCTCGCGACAGGACCTCATCGACGACTCACGGCGACTCAAGAAAGCCGCCGAGTACCAAGAGACGTTGGAAACGAGCCCCGAAACAGACAAGTAGCCACGCCGACGGCGACTGCAGGGAAGCGGCTCAGGCATTAATGCGATAGCCTTGGCCGTGGATGGTTTTGACGATGCCCTTGGCGGGGCCGAGTTTTTTCCTCAAGGCGGCAACGTGAACATCAACTATTCGCTCACTGTCACCGCGTCCCGCCCCGGATACGGCCTTGAGTTCGTCGCGCGAAAGAATGCTCCCCCCCGCCTCTACAAGCGCCAG
>SDBV01008200.1_pt1 | contig 14136 bp, 14 predicted proteins | sample 2277081 | NCBI WGS metagenome assembly SDBV01 (sample SAMN10402039, study PRJNA504765) | marine sediment metagenome | isolation source: marine sediment core GS10_PC15, 223 cmbsf | place: Arctic Ocean: Southern Knipovich Ridge | collected 2010
GTGATATTGCGTGCCGATCGGGTGCAGGTGACTTTCCAGTCTACCCAGGGCAAGCAAGTCTTCTTGTCGAGTTCGCTGGCCAACTGACCTGTCCCCAGAATTAGACAGTCCAAATGACGCTTCTCCTTATGTATTGCCCCCATCGTCTTGTTCATCGGGTTATTCGGTTCACGATTGTAGCAGTACCTCCAGTACTCTGTCAGGTACAGGAGGCTATTCTTGAGAAGCACCTGCCCATCGCTGGTCACCCAGTCATCGGCTGCCTTCTCAAGAGCCAGACCAGCCGCCACTACACCTACCCCTTGGGCGAGCGCACGCATCCGCTTCAGGTCATCACTCAGTACTTGTTCATTGAAGAGACCAGCGTAGGACCCGAACAGCCTTCGGGGTTTCTCATCCCGCACTATCCGCTTGTGGGGAAAGTAGCGCTTTATCTTGTGGGCGATATAGTTGCCAAACAAATCCTTCCCCGTGCCAGGGTCACCCACGACCAAGCAAACGCCCCACAGCTCATTAAATAAGTGGTAGAGTATTGTTGCCTGCCGTCGTTCCTCTACAGTAAGCCCAACAGCAAAGCGGACACCTGTCTCGTCGTCATAACCGGCGTGGTCGTCGAAGAGGTCGACTTCGGCAGAATCTATTCTATTCCTTCCAAGCGTCTCTGTCGCCACTACTCATGTCTCCATCATCACCAGCTCTGGTCTCTGTTTCAGCCAGAGCAATATCAGTCGCTCTCTCCAGGTTCTTCCCGGCCACACTCTTCTGCCACTGAGCAGTCCGGAACATAAGCTCATCCAGCAGGTCAGGAAATACGGGTCTCGGTCTCTTGAACTGTTCTTGGTACGCCTCGGGATCCTGACGGTAGGTCGCAACCTCCATACAGTACATCCGCCCCTTGTTTATCATATCCAGCTGGGGGAATAGCCGACCCTGCATCCGGTCTATGATCGTGACTTCCCGTATCTTTTCACGGCTCGGGTTGAACGCTAGCTCGATAACCTTATCTACGGGTCCCGCTGATACTGATGGAGACGCAGGACTGGTCTCCTTTTGGACTGGCGGTTTCTTCCGTCTTAGTGTATTATCCTCTAGCCCGTCTTTTGATTCCTGATTTGTCGGCATTACTTGTTCTCCTCCCACTTCTAGCACTCGGTTTTAGCTAGCTGGATAAACCACTCCTCATCAAGTCCCACCTCACTTGCCAGCTTCTGGAACTCCCTATCCCCTCGGTACTCCTCCAAGAGCAGATCCACCGTCGGAGTCTTGCCCTTCTTGGCGAGCTTCTTAATCCCCTTCTGCATCTCCGTGACAGCGTTGGCTTTCAAGGAGCTCCGCAGTTTACTTGAAGAAACTCTTCCCGTATGGAGCGAACTAGCCAGCACCTCGACCTGCTTGGATGTTGACAAAGATTCTAATGTCCTCTGGCCAATACTCTGAATCTTGTCTTTAACCCTTGAGGCTGCTGTCTCGGATCTGGAACCCTCTTCTCCAGCAAGTATCCGTGCTATCCGCTCCCTGTTCCTTTTTCCCATAAGCAGGTATCTCCTGTCAAGGCTGGATTATCCCTATAGCCTCCTGGATAATCTCAATCTGTGTCGCCATAGGGATAATCTGGTAGGCGACAAAGCCCATCATAGCTATCACAAGGCCGATACCAATATAGAACATGGTAGGGCTGACCAGCTTGTTCAACCGCCTGACAAGGCCGGCTACCGAGTCTAGTACTTCCTTATTCACGGTAAGCACCGCCGCAGTAATCTGTTCGCCCATCAGGTTCCCCAGGAAAGCAGGACTGGCGACTAATGTTCTATCCGGGGATCTGTTGGTAATCGGCTCCCAGTCCTCCTCACTAACGATAACCATCCTTATCGTCTTCTGCAGGAACGCGGGAACAAAGCCGACTCCGGGGTAGGGGATAGCGATAGTAGACAGCTCGTTAATTGGCCAGAACTGCATCAGTTTAGTTTTGGGGTCCACTAGACGTACGCTACCTCCTGTCTGAGGGGCTAGCTGGTAATCTCCATGCCCATCAGCCTTCTGGACAAGCACCAGTATGGACGTCCTACATATTTTGCTCCACTTCCATTGGTACCAAACTACCATAATGACGAATACCGCCCCAAGATACAGGGCATAGTCTAGTGGCGTGAAGTAGGCGTTGATGGCCTCTACTGTCATTGTCCCCTCCTGTTCTGCTTCTTTTTTGCTTCCCGGCGCTGCATCTGGCGTAAGCCCCTGTCGTGGCCTAACCGCTGGCTCGCCCGTTTCAGCGAGTGTGTCTGCTCCAAGCGATTTCCCTTCAGGAGAGAACTTGCTCTTTGTTGGTTACGGGTGGGTAGACGTTCGATGCGGAAGTCTAGGCCGCCCAAAATTTCTAAACCTTTCTGACGACAAGAAGTTTCATCCTCTGCCCCGTAGAGGAGAAATGTCTTCCCGGTTTCATCTTTGCATACTAACCAGTAATGGTAGTGTGTCCCGCTCATCTTACGAACTCCCCTACCCGCTCAGTCAATCTAGTCAAATCTTTGAGTTCAGCTTCCCAGACAACGAGGGTTTCGTACCCAAACTCACGAAACAGCGCTATCCTCTCCGCAGGATCTTCTCCCTTGTGCCAGTAGTCGCCAAATAACTCAACTATCTGCTTCTTCCCATTAATATTCACGAAGTCGGGGTTCTTACCTGCTAAGACGAATTCCCAGTCCCCTACATACTTCCAGTCTCCAGGGGAGAGTTTCTCTAAAAGGACGAACAGCGCCTGCTCGGCGCGATTGGGTCTCATATGGAGGCTCTTCCGTATAGATTCCTGCCACTTCAGTCTCGCCGTTGCAAACGTGGAAGGATAGTCCGTCCACATCTTCCTGCTAGCGCAAGGATGACAACGAAGGTTACGAGGAATCCCTTTTACCAGTCGTACCCAGAGAGGTTTTCCACACATATCACACAGTAACTTCACCGCTAATCCCTTACACAGCATGACAGTATCCCCTACGGTTCCTGCGTCAGAAGACCTGAGTTCCCGTATCGTGGAATAACTAATAGGAACATAGTCTCTCCATCTCTCCCGTTGTGCCTCTTTCAGAATTCCCATGACTCTGTCTTTGTACTCGGGGTTTGCCCACAGTCGTCGTTGTATCCTGCTCATCCTGTCCTTAACTTCTTGGGTGCGTCTTCTACCCTTGGTGGCAACACTAATTTTTCTCCGTGCTTCCACACCTATCACCTGACCAAGATGTACCTGCCTGTTCTTTTCAATACGTTCGGGGCTGTGCTTTCTCCCTTTCTCGTTTAAACTCAATTTAAGTCTTGTCTCGTTAGTCGTACAGGATATACAATTGGGGTGAACAGGTAAGCCGCCACGTTTGGTTCTAACCCACCGCTCCTGCCTACACAACAAACAAGCTGCCCAGACACAGGAGTGGCCTCCCACCTTCGCCAAATCTCCGACTGAAGGGTTGGGTAGGGGAGGAGGATACATCCAAGTTCGCGCCTTCCGAGATGCACTAATTTTAGCCCCTCGCTCGGATCTGTGGACAGGTGCGTCTGCTTGCACACTCATCCTCGCCACCTCCTCCGTACAATAAGGAACGCAAAAAAGCCAAGCACTATCACTACGACCAGTGCGATATTTCCGACTGAAAAGAAGCTCATGTCTATACCTTCTATAGTATGGCCTCCTTAAATAGGGAGGGGGGTACCAGGAGAGAAGTTTGTGTCCCTCTCCCCAGGTACCCCTCAGAGTTATTACCTAAGCTGCTCCAGGCTAGAAGCCCTTGGCACCACCACGGCCAATGCTCATCACGACGCCGATCAGGATGGAGGCGGAGACGATCACACGGAGCAGGTTCTGCAGGATTACTGAACCGGTGTCGGTTCCTGTGATGATATTTGTGATCAGGGAGTCTATCCGACTTATAACCAGTATTACTACTGGACTGGACTATACCTTCACTCTTGCGAGTGCCCGGCGTATTATAGTGCCTTAGTTTCAGGATTATGAGGGACACTATCTCGACCTCCTTCTAGCAAGGATTTAAGCAACACGTTTTCTGCCTCTAGTGATGTCTTCGATTTTCCTGCCATAATCCTTGCTGTCAGTTGGTCTCAGTCTCTACGGGGTCAAGGGACAACTGTCCCCGACTTCCCTCGGTATTGCCCTTGCTCTGGTCTCTTGAGCAGTCGGGTTTCACCGATATGAGCCAGGTTACGTGGCGATAGTGTTTACTCCACCACGAAGGCGACCACGCCAATTACGACTGTTACGAGACCACGTACTGACATTTTCGTATCACCTACCTTTGAGGGCTGACAGCCCACCTATTATTCACAGTAGCACGGCTGTTCTAATTTGTCAAGCCCTACACACGAAGAGAGGGAAGCACCCTTCCCCAATCGGTTCTGGGATGCTCCCCCCGAAGTTAGCCAGTACCCTGTCTACTTCATACCACCCAAGCTGGTATCAGGCTTGTGCGTCTTTCTCCTGATCGCTGAAGCCGATGCCTTCTTGGGTTTCCCCCCTTTGCTTGGAGTGTCAATCCCCTGTACGTCCATCCGTCCCGGGTCCCGCTTCCAAGTCTCGACTCGCGGGTCGTCAGGTTCGATGACGAGAGAGTGTTCCTGGCGTTCGTCGCTGGATTGGGATAAGTCGGAACGGGAATCGTGGATATCCTGTAGTTCAGCTGTCGAAGTTGACCTGCCACCAGAAGTGATTCTTTCACCAGTCTCTCGTATGCTGCCGGGGATACTTTCCGCAAATATCGGCATCATAACCGCCTTAACTTCCCCGTCTTGCTCAAAGGTTATAGGGCTATCATGGACATCGGGATCCAAGCCTCTAGCCATAAAGCCTGATCTCTCCCTGTGCTTCGCCGAAGTAATAGTGTCTACGTCAGGAAAGTGCTTGTAAATTAGGTCAAGATAGTCGATGCCAATGGCGACGAACTTACCTTGATTACTTACTAGCCAAGCTACCTGAGTGTCTTTAATGACACTCGTGCCAACTACCTGCCATGACTGAACTCTGTCTCCTGGAATCAATGCCTTCCAGTTCGGGAACGTACCGCCACGCCGAGACGTTATTGCCTTGTCGGCCTCCTCAGCTGCCTCGGCCTTAGATAGTCCTAGCCTCACATTCTTGCTGGTCTCTCTCTTTCTTATTGTCTCGATGTACTTCCCCAGTATCTCGTCGGCTACGTCTTTCCCTATGAGCATTACGAAGCTATCGGTAACGACACCAGCCTTCTGCCCTTCATACAGAAGCACAGATTTGGATTCCATATTCGCCATATCAATTGCCTTCCGGGGATTCCCGTACTCTTTGAGTAGCTCACCCAAATCGGTTTCCACGATAGCCCTCTTGGTTAGCTTGAGTATTTCGCTGCTCCTAGCGGGAACCTTCGGGGGTCGATTGTGCTCCGGATCCAGCTTGTGGAACACGAATCTTTCAGCGAGGGACTGAGGGACTTTCTTCATTATAATCTTGCTTTGCCATTCGTCTCTCCCTGTCAATCCCTTGCTCATCCAGTGCTTCGTGACCTTAGCCTCCCCGGCATAATCCACGTCAACAGAATAGCTGGTAGCCTCGAAAGGTTCCCCTTTCAGCTGGTACGCAAACCCTCCAGAGCCGCCACGGTAGCTCTTGGATTTCTCGATGTTCTCGGGTATCTTGATAATTGTAGCCATCACTCAAACCCCCTCTCTGTCTACTTACTGCGCTTCTTCGCCGATGCAGATGTCTTCCGCTTAGTCGCCGTCGACCTTCTCGGTTGCTTCTGCGACTTCATAAACGCCTTGTATGTCGCCGCCAGCCTCTCGCTGATAGTCAGGTCTCCAGCTTCCAACCGGGCCTTCTTGAGAGCCACCGCCGCATTCTTGGTAGCTATCCGCGCCTCGTACAACTCCTTCTTCAAGGCTATCTTGTCGCGCTGCAACTGCAACAGCGCCAGCTCCCTCTCCTGCTTGGTTCTGGCTAGTGCTATTTTCGCTTGGGCTCGCACCTCTGCGTTTTTCACCCGCTGGTCATAAGCACTTTTGAGGTTGGACAGTTGCTTCTTGACTCCCGCTGATATCTTTTGCGTAAAATTCATTGTGTACCTCCGTAAAACTTGACAAATACTTTCAGACCGCGCTACACTGATGCTACCATACTAAAATCTTCTTTTTCAGGTTTTTCTCCCCGGGAAAAGAGCCTTCGGTTACTCCGCCGAGGGCTTTTTTCATACCCAAAATCTTGACAATAGGGCATACAACTGCCTGTCTTGTGTCAACTGCTTACCCTACCGGATCCCAGCGGAGTCGGGCTTGCTGTCGGTTGTGGACACGGACCAGCTGTAGGTAGTTCGCCCTCTGAGCTTTGGATGCGAGAGCCTTGTCGCCTAGGGCTATCTTTCTGCGGTGTTTCCTCACTAGACACGGCGACCTCCTTTAGGAAAAGGCTTCTAATGTCCCTAGAACAATTGCAATCGCTATTATTGCGATAATAGCTCCGATTAAGGCAGCTAGCGGATTACCTGACAAGCGGAGAACCAGGATAAAGAGCCCGAGAGCTATTATCAGCGTTAGAATGTTCGACAACAGCCCGAAGGCGGCGCTACGTCCTGGCTGGACTGGTACTGGTGTTGTAAAAGTAATCACCAGCTCGGGTGCGTTAGCTGCGTCATTATCCCAGGAATCGGCGATCCTAATAGCACTACCATCACTTCTATCATCAAAGTCCTCCCAAAAGATAACTATATCGTTCCCTAGAGCCCAACCCGCTCGGTCTATAACTTCCTGTATGATGGAGGCAAACGTTGTCACTCCATCAGTGGTTGGACTCTCGTAATCCACATTTTGCGTCCAAACTGGTATCCCATCCCAGTCCATTCTGGCTGTAGTTCTAGCGGCCCAACGGGTATCAAAAGCACCAGCATCATTAGCGAAGGTTATGGCATCATCCACATCTTCCGCACTTATTCTGGTCCTTGCAACAGTGCCGATCTCTGTTAGATTTGCCTGAAAAGCCAATTTGGCTGAGTCAATAGTTGAGCCTTTCGGAATAGTGATATTGAGAAAACGCATCCCACTACCCCATTTTAAATTAAAAGGACCATTGGAACCCGCTGGAATATAGCTTACTAGGCTAAAGAGGCTCAAGTCCAGCCTTCTATTGCAATCATCCGTGCTTGCTGTTACCTGCCAAGTGGGGTCAACTCGGATATTACCTTTGGCCGGTCTAACCCGTCCTGTCCCCTTGTCCTTAACCCGAGACAGCTTCTCGGTAAGAATACCATCTACAATAGAAGTCTCTAGCTCCAATCCCCCATCATCATCAAAAGCTCTGGTTACTAGATAGCCCTTGCCCGTTACCTTGAACCTTGCCTCAAAGGGGAGTTTGTCTGAGGTTAGAGTGTGTCTAAAGCTGACGCGGGTATATTCTGGAATGATCTCAAAGGGAATCCCAGCAGGCTTGACACTCAGTAGCTCAATCGTGGTTACATCACCTGTCTTTTTGTCCCTGATGGTTAGTTTCTGGTCCTCAAGAGTCAATTCATAGGGGGCTTTGGTTATCCTGTTATCTACCCAAGTCAGGTCAATATCCTTCCACTGCTCGCTAGGATTAGTGTAGTCGTCTTTGTAATGAATAGCACCCATTGAAAAAGTAGTCTGCAGATGTCCATTACCCAAATCGACAGTTTTGCTGTTCTCGGTGCGAAGGCTTATATCCTCTACGGGACTGTCAGCTATGACAGGTAGAGGTATCAAGAAGGATTGTAGAGCAATAAGCAAAGCGACAAGCATGAACACCCATTGCTTGGCCGACACTCGATTCCACAGTATCCGCCCCCAACATAAAACTAGCGCGTCCATCAGCTACACTTTCCCCTTCAGGGTAACCGTCGTTTTCTTGCATCTCTTGCAGTAATAGCGCTGCTTCCCACCGACAATTCCCTCCTTACGGAGACGAACCGACCGGCAGTGTGGACACTTCAGACCCTCATTCTTCCAGTGCATAACTTTGCACCTCTATAGGACAAGTATATGTTGCGTCCTATACTTTGTCAAGTCGAACCGCCCTCGGCGATTTTCTTAAAGTCCCCCTAAACATAAAATCACCGTCTACCGTAAATTTACTAGGAAGACAACCTACTGTATTACCACAGAATGAAACGGCTCTCTCAATGAACCCGGATAAGGTGATTTCTAACGAAAACATCCCCCTTACTATTTTTACGTACTTGTTAAAATCCGGAAAAGTGTCAACCAAAATGGTTGCTGCGGTAAGTCCCCATATTATTCCACCACCGCTCCATGGTTTGTTGAAACCGGCAGCGTCACCACAAATGGTCATTTGTCGGTTGGCGTTAATAGAAAATTTATCGGGAATCATTTTAGCCCTCGTCTGGTGTAAAACAATATCCCGTTCTTTCAGAAAACTATTAAGAATCACTCTGACGCAAGCAGGATCACCTATAATACCATATTCGGTACTGCTGCCTCGCGGAATTTTCCAGATAAATCCCCTTCCTACGGACCACGTTTCGACGAAATCAGCGCTATCTTCGTCGGACACCGAACCGCGAATGGCTAGCCGACCCTTGTGTCGTGGCAAACCGAGTTCTTTTCTAACTAATGAGGAATGCCCGTCACATCCGATTATCCTGTCGAAATTGTCGGGTAAAGCACCAATAAGATGATTTGTTAAAATCTGTACTCCAGCTTCGGTGGCGAGTTGGGCAGTTAAGGTATCCAATGCACTCCTGTTTATCACACAAAATCTCTGGGAGAAATCAACTTTGGTAACATTTTTTAGAAAGTTGATTCTCACGTATTTTATCTCATTTTGCACCAATTCCTTGCTCCCGGGGATAAGATTGAAAATCTCATCACTGAGCAACCCGGAGCAGGTGTTCTCTCCTACGCCATTCTTTTCAAAAATAACAACATCATTCCCCTTTTGCGAGAGTTTCCAAGACAAGAAGAGCCCAATTATTCCTGCACCAATTATAGCGATTTTCATAACATCGTCACACCCTCAGTTGCTTTGTCAAGTCGAGGTGTCTCGGTATGCTTCTATACTCTCCGTCCACCAACCAAAGCGATACCTAAGCTCACGATGATTCCAATGCTCAGGATCCCCCAGATGTAGGTCAGTATCTCTAAGTCGGTACCTAGGAAGCTAAGTGGCAGAACGAAGAAGCTGGTCAGCAGAGAGATAAAAGCGAAGGGTATTGTTACGAAGGCAATTACTCCTGATGCGTCAGACAGTACGGCCAAGTTGTAGCCTAGTGACTGGTTCATCATGGAGCTTTCGACTGTCCTGACTAACTCCCCCGCCGTGTGTTCAGTAGCCTCGGTATCACTGGCACCTCGCACCAACGGTTGCGCAAAATTACCTCGGAATGTCGTAGCGGTCTTGCTGGCATACCCTATCCGTTCATCCAGAATAGTAACAAAGCCAGTGTCCGTGAAGCCTGTTGTACTTGTCACATTGATTATGACGTCAGCATCGGTGAGGTCAGCAGTCAGGGCAGTAGTAGCGACTAAGACACTACCCTGCAGAACCCCTCCAGCGATGGATACTATCATCCATATGAAAAGCATTGCCATGATGCCCTTCCCCACGATTCTTAACCTCCCTTTAGATGCCTGCCCCTCTAAAGAATAAGACGTAGCCGGTAATTGTCCCAAAGCCGATAAACAACAGAGCGGCTACTAGTATCGGGACCAAACCAAGGACAGCCCCCCCGATGATACAAACATCAAATATCAAGAGTATTCCTTTGGTGCCGGCTACTTTAATGAAAGCCGCACAGATCAGGATTGACACAATCAGCCATATCAGTCCAGAGAACATTACCCTGGACATCCCGAAGGCAGCTGCAGCATCGGACAGGTCAAGCCCCGTGCCGGTAATGGTATCCGTTATCCCGGTCTGGGTGTTCACCAGTTCGACATCTACATCAAACTCATTTGTCCCAGCTAGTGTGATCGTAATCGTGTTGGTGCCAAATACGAGGTCAACAGGGCTGTTTGTGACTACAGTACCACCAGCACCCGACGCGGCAATACCCACAGTCCCTTTAGTCAATTCTACGGTTAGTGTTCCGTTGCCTGTCCCTGTGACAGTATTGGACCCTGATACCAGCGTCACAGGAGAGCCGACAATAGTACCTGTGTCATCAGAGATAATAGCCCCAAACACAGTAGAATAGTCCAAGTCCTCAAACGAGGGTCCAGTCGTGCCAGAAGCGAAGATAGCTGGTGCCATAGCCCTCAAGTTGAGAATTGCGTTCGTGAAATAGCTCTCGCCCTGAACCGTCAACCGACTGCCGAGCGGTGTCTCCATTATCAAATCTATTGTCCAAGCCAGCTCTAGCTGGTCGGCGAAATAAAGTATCCGTAGTGCTAAAAGGACTGCAGTGTTCGTGTCCACGGGTTGCCAGTAATCTACACCAGCAATCGTCTTAGGAGGATCTGGCCCAGGATCCCACGACAAGGTAGGATTGCCCACCAACCATACGCGATACAGAGCCTCGTTAGCACGGTCAATACTGAAGGTTGTTACCTCGGCAGCAGTGAAGTATATCCATATTATTCCTCGGCCATAACCGCTGTCTTGGAAGGTGTAGGGAGCAACTGCCTTTAACTGGGTGGTGCCGTCGGTATCTACAAAGACCCCGAGATAGGCTTCGGTAGCCGTCTCCGTAGGGTTACCCGTGATACTGTAGTCGATAAAGTAGTCGATGAGGATACCAGCGTCTCCTTCCTCTAGCAAGTCTTCGTAGACGAAGACCCCGTTTATTGCTGGAGCAGCATCCGGGTCATCGATGGCAAGGACGGCCATCGGGAATATAGCTATAGTCCCTACGACGAGCGACAGGGCGACGAGAATCCGCTTTGAGTACCCGAATACCCTTCTCACAACGACGGACTCCTCTCAGCTACTAGGCCGCCAGTAATAGCCCCGATAACGAACACTAATGCCCATAACGGGAAAATGGTCAGAGCCACCAACCCTCCAATAGTTGCTCCGGCTACTATACCCGCCAACAGTAAATGGGACTTGACAACTACTGCTGCAGCTGTAGTCAACATCAGAACCAACGCAAGGCCGAGAATCCGCCAAGCCTGCAACTCGGTGATAGTAGTACTGTCGGACATTAGTGTTACAAATGGGCGGAGAGGGTTAGTCAAGAGAGCGCCACCGACTGCTGGTTCCACGAACCAGTCTGTCGTTCCTGCCTCTGGGAGAACATCCGTGACTGGTTCAGCTTCCTCGCCTCCAAAGAGGGGCTGTGAGCTACTTACCATCGATCCCAAAGCTACGATTACTCCTGCAGGGTTTCTCCCCCAAAAGAGTACCCCGTCCTGTAACGCCCCCTCCCTATCCGGGAGCCTTGACTTCGTAGTGAATAAATGCCCGGCTCCTCCAGCAGCCGTATAATTGACGGTAAGAGTCAAGTTGGTGGTGTCTGTCACGGAACTGACCGTATGCCATACAGTGTCAGTGTCCGATTCTATCATACTGCCAACCAGGAACGAATCCCAGTCCGTTCCGGCTCCAACAACATTGGGAGAGCCGTTGGTGAATGTAGCTGTCCCCTTACCCCGAATTGCAAGCGTGTTCGCTACCCAGTTACCGGCTCCTGCTGTGAAGATACCGGGGTTTTCTGCTGCGGCTGACAATTCTCGTCGAGCCGAAGCAAGGTAGGGAGCCACGCCTGTCGAAGCTCCATCAGTATAGTTTGCCGGGTAAACAGTTATGTTGACATCATCGCTACTCAAAGCGAACCACAGGACAGGCGTGGCTCCCCAAGTCGGTGCTAGATTGGGCGGGTCGGGGTTAGCGGCACCGGCACCTGTGACGGCTGTTCCTACCTCTGGGACGCCTTGGTACGATATAATGGCGAATGTCTGAGCGCTACCCGTGACCGATGCCGACGTGGTTACTTCAATGCTGGTATTGCCCTCACTGCCGTCAGCGATACGGTAAGCTGCAGACAGTGTCCCATTAACACCCGTAGCAGTGCTGAACAACGAAGTCCACCCTGACGGGTAGTTTATAGTTGGGTTACTGGTAGTGGCAAAGAATACTAGGAGCAAATCCTCGTTCATTACCGAGCCAGGCAGGTCTACGGTATGCGACGTCCCAGCTACGGTAGTATTGGTACTGGTTGAAGCCACTTCCGGGTAGGTTGTGTTAGCCTGCCCCAGAATCATTGTGTTTGGCTCGTAGTGAGCTATCAGGGTTCCAGCTACGGTATGCTTGTAGTAGTCCCAATACTGGGTAAAGTCGGTGGTACTGTTATCCATTAGCGACCAGTCAGTAGCATTGTCGGGGACAGACATTCCGGCCAAAGCTACGGTACCGGTGTACGTCCCGCCGTCAACGTCAATGTCGAGGTTCGCCCCATCAGCCGAGACCACTACGACGTGCTCACCAACGGGGACACCGGCAGCCGTGACCGCTAGACCCCCTAGCATTTCCAATTCGTTGAAAGCTATCGGAGAGGGGCCACCTTGCCCGTGTTGCAGCCTGACTCGGGTTGCGGTAACGCCAGTTTGTTCCGCAAACACCTGCGTATCCCAAGCCGGGCCTATCGTAGCGCCCGCATATACATTGTGCCACGCAGCCGCATACCAAATATCAACCTCTATCTGGGTTCCGAAACCCGCTTCCCAAAACCGCACTGACGACGTTGTTATCGCAGGATAGGTCAGTTCTAGCCACTCCGACCAAGCCGGCGATACAGCGACAGCATTACTCATAGCAAAAGTAGCGGTGTTGTCGTCGAAGGCTAAGTTCTCGTTATTCCAACCAGCTCCCGCATCGACGAATCCTGTAGGGTGTATCCAGTCATAGATAGATGCGGTGATGTCGGTGGCAGCACTAACGTAAACACGAAAGCCTAGACCAGCACCATCGAGTTTCTGCACCAGAGATTCGCCGCTGGTGTAGCTAGTATCTATATAACCGCTAATATCAATTTCAAAGTTATTACCTGGCTCCAAAGCAGCAGCATCATCTATGACGATATACCCGTTGCGTCCTGTGATAATATTCAGTGCCGACAAATCGGCGTTCCCGGTAGTGAACAAGAGGTTAGTCTGGGAATTAGCAGCAACAGGGACAGCAGCCAATATCCTCTCGCTCGCGACCATGTGGGGCTTCTCGGATCCCCCTAACGTCTCAATACGGGTGTCGAGTGCATCTGCTTCCATAAAGCCATTGTCGGCCATCCACTGGTTATTTGAGCCTACTATGGTAGCCAGCATAGTATAGCCAATTGATCCTGTCTCAGTGATGACATAGGGCGCACTGTACGTATAGGCGAGAACAGGCGAAACTATAAGCACTAACGCCAGCAACGCCAAGAGAGTAGGCTTGAGAGTGAATCTCTTCATCTAGGACTCCATACCACCTAGACCAGTGGAAGGGGGAGATGGTCTACGGACGACCCGTTTGCCACGAGGAGCTATTCGGACTCGTTTCTGAGGGGCTGGAGCAGGTCCCATAATGTCCTCCTCAGATACGTCTACTAGATCAGACAAGTCGTCTTCTTCGTGTATTGCTGTCACGTCGTCGGACATATCGGAATCTCCGCCTCCTACAATGTCGGCAAGGGATACAGAAACATCCTCGTCAGGCACATCTGTAAGGTCACTTATGTCGCCATCCTCGACTCCCATAATATCGGCCTCGGACACTTCGGTTAGATCCGACAGATCTTCGCCTCCAGCACCCATTATGTCCTCTGTGGAAACGTCAAACAGGTCGCTCAGACCATCCCCTACTGCGCTGCCTTGTGGTGCTTCCGCTTCTGCCTCTTCGATTTCCTCTACTTCCTCCACTTCCTCGTCAGGTTCGACGGGCAAGGGAACCAACGTGGGTAGCGGCTCCTCTGGTTGAAAGCGATCCTCTTGAACGGCCATAGTTCCCTCCTCGATCGACATTCCCCGTGTGGGACTAATCATCCTAGTACCTACATCCGTTTCCTCACCGCCGGCCTTGAATACTATCTCTCTGCCATCACGTATGAAAATATCCGCCCAGCCTAAGTCGATAGCCACCCTCTCAGGAACACCACGGGCAGACCCGATAATTTGCAGGGTCTCCGTGGGACGGTTACTTCCCGTGTCCCGGACCCCCACCGGGGG
>SDBV01008201.1_pt1 | contig 14133 bp, 10 predicted proteins | sample 2277081 | NCBI WGS metagenome assembly SDBV01 (sample SAMN10402039, study PRJNA504765) | marine sediment metagenome | isolation source: marine sediment core GS10_PC15, 223 cmbsf | place: Arctic Ocean: Southern Knipovich Ridge | collected 2010
TCCCGATTCCCGGCTCAAGGAAAACAGCTTCCGGGCGGCCTCGCGGCGGAACATCTTGAAGCCGCACTGGGTGTCGCAGACCGCGAGGTGAAGCCACCATCGGGCCAGCCTGGCGAACAGCCGGCCGGCCAGCCCTCGGGTTCGGGTCCGACGCCGGGTGACGTCCGTGGCCGCAACCAGGCGGGAGCCCACGGCCACGTCGGCGCCGGCCGCCATGGCTTCGCCCAGCTTGACCTCCTGGTCGATGGGCGTTGCCCCGTCGGCGTCGGCGAACAGCAGCCACCGCCCGCGAGCCGCCAGCATGCCCGTCCGCACGGCCGCGCCTTTGCCAAGGTTGGCCGGATGCCGCATCACGACAAGCTCCGGCCAATCGGCCTGAAGCGGGGCCAGCACGTCGGCCAGCCGGTCCCGACTTCCATCGTCTACGACGATCACCTCGTAGCCGCCCGGGTAACGCCCGTCGAGGTACGGACGGACCGACGCCAGGAAGGGCGGCAGCCGCCGGGCCTCGTCGTAGGCCGGGATCACGAGTGATAGTAGTGTGTTCACTGGTGTAACTTGGGGATATGTTTTCTTTTGTGGCACGGTCCCCATTGTAGCCATCTCGCTCCGCGAGATGAAGCTTCGTCTCGCTCCAGCGAGACGGCTACTATTCTTGCCCGAATCACGATATTCGTTCAACCATACGCGTCGAACCACTCGTCAATGCGTCGCTCGGCTTCGGGCGGGACGCTGTGACCTTTCTTGTGGTTCAGCAGCCCCAGCCGCGGTGTGCCGCCGTAGAGTCGATAGACCGGCAACACCGCCGCGATAAACGGCCAGCTTCGCGCACCGTCGGCCGAATCGCCGCCGAGCAGCAGAAACGGTCGCGGGGCGACCAGCGCCAGCAACTCGTGGTGCCCGCGGGTGAACTCCTTGCGGCGGATCTCCTCGCCAAGGTACCACGGGGCGTCCCAATTGGAGAACCGGGTCCCGATGCCGCCCTCGCTGCTGACGGACACCCGGACCCGATCGTCGAAGGCGGCCAGGTAGAGCACCTCTTTGGCGCCGAGCGAATGTCCCACCGCCCCCAACCGCTTGGGATCGACCTCGGCCGTGGCGGCCAGGATATCCACGGCAACGGTGGCGTCCAATAGCATCTTGGCCATTCCCTTAGAGCCGGGGTGCCGGGCGCGAAAACGTTTGACGTGCTCTTGATAGCCGATCGACGGATCGGTCGACCAGAGAAAGCAGCGCGGACAGAACGCCACGTAACCGCGGCGAGCCATTTTCAGACCGAAGGCCTTTTCCGGCCGCCCCTGGACCCCGGCCGGCTGGCGGATCGTGTGGGCGACCGTCGAGTGCAAGACGACCACGCCCGGGCGACGACCGTCGACGCGAGCCGGTTTCAACAAGTACGCTTCCGTCGACAAGCCCGGTTCGACCTCGTAGCGCACCAACTGCCGGACGACGCCGTCGGGCCGGTCCTCGGCAATCACTTCCAGCGACGGCGGCCCGGTGCGGTTGACGGGTATCGGGCCGAGGAAGTCGAGCCACCCGCAGCGGATCTTCTCCCGTCGCCGCTTCCAGGCCTCGAGCGTCGTGATTTCTCGGCCGTCGCCGGCGATCAGCAGAGGACTCAACGGCGGTGCATCGGCCGGTAATTGCCCGGGCGGCCGTTGTACCTCCGACAGCCACGTCACGTCCTTGCCGGATTGCCGTTGCGCGGCTCGAAGCCACGCCGGCAGCGAACACCCGGCCAACAACGAGGCGAGACACTGTCGTCGCGATAGGTTGAAGCATTGCATTGGAGATCTCCATCCGCCTTTCTTAATCCCGGCTGCTGCTGCCCCGTACCGTGGATTTCTGGGGCACCGCTGCGCTATGCCCCAGCCACCCTTCAGACTTTTCTTCCCCCGAATCACGCAACTGTATCTGGCGGTTCCGTCATTTGATGGTTCCGTCAGGGCAAGCCCTGACCTACTGGATTTCCGGTTGCCTTCATTCACCCGCAAGACACACCACTTTGCCGCCGGTGGTCGAGAGGTACAAGCGCCCGTTGGCGGCGGCCATGCCGTCCCAGACGGGCGGGGACGCAAGGCGGTGCTGGGCCAGTCGCTTGCCGTCGGGGGCGGACACGACCCATAGTATGGCTCCCTCTCGACCATCCAATGCCGCGCTTTGCCGGGCCAGCTTCGCCCGAAGTTCGGCGCTGGCTTGATCGCTGAACACCTCTTCTTCATCGACCACGTCCGGCGGGCCGGCCATGAAGAGCTTTTCCTTTGCCAGCACCATGGCCCGCACCTGAAGCGGCGCCGACCGCGACCAATCGTAGGCCGGCCGGATGATCGGGACTGAGCACTTCTCGGGTCGCCGCAATCGTTCGGCCTGTCCGGCGGGCTCGCCGGTGCGCATGCTGAGAATCTCGGGCCGCTTGTCGGCGGCGAACAGGTGATATTCCAATGGCGTGGTCCAGCGGAAGTATTGCGGTTTGCGGCCGAACCCGTAGACGGTGGAATCATCGACCACCAGCAGCCGGCCGGCGGGGATTACGCGGCCGGCCAGGAACCAGCCGTTGGCCCCCGAGGCGATGCTCTTGCCGTACATGAAGTAGCCCCGATGAAACCACGAGCCGTCCAGGAACCCGATGGAACTGAACAGGTGCACGCCCTCGCCCTCCTGCTCGGTGACGGGGGTTGGGGCGATCTGTTGGCGAACGCCCTCGAGATCGAACCGTTGGGACCGCATGTAAACGTAGCGGTCGTCACAAGAGAGCACGTCCGGCAGTGCGGCGGGCATGTTCAGGCCCTTGACGTGCTCTTGGAGATTCTCGCCGGTTTCCGGGTCGCGGTGGTCCAGCACCGTCTCGGACAGTGTGCGGCCGGTCTTCGGGTCAAGCCTCAGAAGCCGCATGCCGCCGTCGACGAACATCGATCGGCCGGCGACACAGTAGAGCACATCGCGGTGCACCAGCACGCTGCCGTGGACCGGCCAGACCGACTCCACTTGTTCGAACGCCGTCATGCGCCGGTCCTCCGGCGCCGCGCGGCGTCGCCAGATCAGCTCGCCGTCGGAGGCTTGTAGAGAATAGACCCATCCGTCGGCCGAACCGAACAACACGCGGCCCTGATAGATCGTCGGCGGCGAATCGACGCGTCCTCCCGCCGTGTAGCTCCAAAGCGTCTTTCCCGAGCTTGCGTCGAGGGCATGGACCGTGTGGGCATCCACCTGGGCCACGAAAAGCCGGCCCCCGGCGACCACCACGCTGCTGAGCCGGCCGCCCAAGGCGGTCTGCCACGCTGGCTTCAAGTCGGCGGCCACCGACGCCCGGCTGAACCCGCTGCGGGCCGCATCGTGTCGCTACGTCGGCCAGTCTTCGGAATGATGAGTGATGAATGATGAATGATGAACTGTCTCCCGGCCAAAAGCCGGCCCGCGCTGCAGCGCGTCCTCGTCGGACACCTCGGCCAGGCTGGGCCGCGTCGGCGACTCGGGGGCCAGCGCACAGAATCCGTTGAGCTTGGCGTCGATGTAGCAGGCGCACGAATGGGGCGGCGCGTAAACCAGGCCGTTGCAGGGCATGATCCCGTAGATGCAGCCGCCGCGGACCCAATGGTTGGTCGCCCAGTGCTTCGAGCGGAAGTCGACGAACTCGATCCCGGTTCGCGACGGCAGCAGGAACCGATCGGTCGCCTTGCTGCGATAGCAGCGTTGGTGGAACCAATAGGTCTGCACGTCGGGTGGGAACTGGCCCTTGATTTCGCCGGTGTGAAGATCGCGGCCCGTGAAGACGCCCGAATCCTTGCCGCCGGCGATGGCCCCCGACCAGACCAGCCCGCCGGCCACCAGCAGGTCCTCGGGACAATGGTGCCCGGAAGGCGGGTGTTTTTCCGTCCACAGGGTCTTGCCGGTCCGGGCCGAGAGGGCCGTCATGGATCGGTCGCCGCCGGAGAACAGCACCACGTCGCGATGCACCACCAGCGTCGGCCCGAAGTTGGTGGGAATCGTCGCTTTGCGGGAAACGGGCGACGAGCCCCACACCTGCCGGCCGCTGTGCCGGTCGAGTCGCACGATCCGCTGACCGTCGTGGAAGAACACGCTCTTTGCATCGGCCGCCAAGGTGATCGGAACCACGCGGTGCGACTGGTTCCAGAGGATCTTGCCCGAGTCGGCCTCGACGGCCAGGATCCGCCGCTTCTGCTGGTCCCATGGCCAGCGGTCGGCGATGAAATTCCGCTCCTCGTGCATGCAGCGATGATCGATGAGGTACTCCTGGTGCTTGATCGGGGCATCGTTGACCAGCAGGAAGAGCACGCCGTCGGAAGCAATCACTTCTTCGGTGGACCGGCTTTGCCGGTACGTTCGAACGAGCTGGCCGGTCGCCGCGTCCAGCGCCGTGAGCGGTGCTTCGTGCCCCAGCGTCACGTAGACCCTCTGCCCCACGGCGACCAGGCGCCGCGGCAGTTGGGCGTGTCCGCTCTTGTAGGGCCAGAGATGGGTATGCCACGAGGGGATCGGTTTCTTCCACAACACGGTGCCGTTAAAGGCGTCGCGGGCGATGAGAAAGCGGCGGGGCGGCAACTGGATGGAAGCCGTCGGCCCTTCGTCGAAGATGTAGAAGATCCGCCCGCCGGCCGAGACCAGCGCGCTGAGACTGGCCATCCGGTCGTGGTGCCGCGACCACCTCGGGCTGCCCACCCACTGAAAATGCCGCGGCGGACCGACGACCGAGTCATGGGCCACCGCGTTGCCGTCGGCGTCGTGCAGGTAGTGCGTCCACTGGTCGATCTCCTTCGGCCAAGGCTTTACGCAGAGCGTCTTCGTCCCGGCGCCGTCCTTCTTGACGCAGGCCACGCCAAGGGGAGCGAGCACGCGGATCAACTCGTCCATCGGTACTCCCGTCGAGTCTTCCAACACGATAAGGTTGGCGAGATTGTCGACGTACGGCAGCCGTTTTGATGACCCCGTCCAGCCATCGACCGACACCTTGCCGTAGAGGCCGCGCGAGCGGATATACTCCCGGGCCTTCTCGACGTTCGCCGCCTCGGCGTCCAGACCGTGAACCAGGTACTGCTGCCCGGCGTGCAACGCGGCCGTCAACCGGCCGTCACCACAACCCAGGTGCAGCACCAGTCCGCCTTGGACCCCCGTCGTTTCCAGGATCTCTTTGGCCAAACCGGTTGCGGCCGCTTCGCCGGCCGTCTCCGCGCCGTAGGCCACACTCGCCACCAAGCACAGCACCAGGCAGGACAGCACTCTCCATCTCGGCGTGTCAAACTCTGGCGAGGTTCTCACCACGGCCGAACTCCTTTGCTTCGTCGGAAATCGTTGATCAAGGCTTCTTAGTCTTAGACGGCGTCTGCGGAAAGACCCGACAGGACTCACGTACGGTCCATTATCGTTGAGCCGACCGTCACCGCAACCCCCGTCTTCAGTAGCCGTCTCGCTCCGCGAGACGAAGCCTCATCTCGCGGAGCGAGATGGCTACTGTTGCCCTTCAGAACTCCGATTTGCGAGCCAACAACAACCAGAGAAAGAACGGGCCGCCCAACAGGGAGGTGACGATGCCGACCGGCAGCTCGGTGGGGGCCCCGACGGTATAGAACATGACCGTGCGGGCGAACGTATCGCAGACCACCAGAAACGCCCCGCCGAACAGCAACACCGCCGGCGTGAGCCAGCGATGGTCGGGCCCGATCAACAGCCGACAGATGTGTGGGGCCATCAGTCCCACGAACCCGATCGGTCCGCAAATCGCCACCACCGCTCCCACCATCAGCGAGGCGGCGAAGAACAGCACCATCTTGGCGCGGTTGACTTCCACGCCCCGGCTGGCCGCCAGCTCTTCGCCGGTGGCCAGCAGGTTCAGGTCGTGGGTCAGATACAGCACGATCAGGCAGCCGGTGACCACGAAGGGGAACACGCCGAACACCTCGTCGAAACCGACGGGCCACTGCAATCCGCCCATCACCCAGCGGAGGATGCGAAACGTGCGGGTCGGGTCGCTGAGGTATTGCAGGCAGAGGATCAGGCTGGAGAAGAAGAAGCTGATGGCCACGCCGGCCAGGAGCATGGTGGCGGTGGAGAACCCCTGCCGCGTTCGGGTCAGGCCGTAGACCAGGGAGATCGACACCATCGCCCCGGCAAAGGCGAACAGCGAGACGCTGGAGAACCGCAACAGGGAGAACGTCCATCCCAGGTGGATGCAGACGGCCGCACCCAACGAGGCCCCGCTGGCGACGCCCAACGTAAACGGTGTGGCCAAGGGGTTTCGGAACATCGCCTGGAAGGCCATGCCGCTGATGGCCAGTCCCGCGCCGGCGAGAAACGCGATGCAGACCCGGGGGATGCGGAGATCCCAGAGGATGTCCACTTTCGTCTTGTCGCCGGTTCCAGACCAGAGCGCACTTAAGGGCACGTCGAAGATCCCCTGAAACGGCGCGATTGCCACCGCCGCCACGGCGAACGCGAAGAGCAGGGCCAGGATCGACGCCTTGTTCATGGCTGCCTCTGCCCGGGTGCGTGCGGCACGATCACCGGCATTCCGGCGTCGGGATGGTCAACCAACAGCAACGAGGTGCCGTAGATCTGCTGAAGCACGTCGGGTTTCATGACCTCCCGGGCCGGGCCACAAAACACCACGCGGCCCTCGCGAAGCGCCACGATCCGATCGCTCTGCAATACCGCATGGTTCAGATCGTGGGTGACCGCCACCACGGTGACGCCCGAGACCCGGTTGATCTCGCCCAGCAGCGTGCGGATTTCGGCCTGGTGACGGTAGTCGAGAAAGGTGGTGGGCTCGTCCAGCAGCAGGATCTCGGTCTGCTGGGCCAGCGCGGCGGCGACGTAGACCTTCTGTCGTTCGCCGCCGCTTAGGGTTCCCAACAGCCGATCGGCGAACTCCAGGGTGCCGGTCCGCTGCATCGCCCGGCGGACCTCCCGGCGGTCTTCCTTGCCGATCGCCGAAAACGGACTGAGGTACGGATAGCGGCCCATCAGCACGAACTGCTCGACCGTGAAAGGAGATACCCGGCCGTCGGCCTGGGGGACGTAGCTGATCCGTCGGGCCAGCTCAATCTGCTTGTATTGCCCCAGCGGACGGCCGCAGACGTCGATCCGCCCAGTGCCGCCGGTGAGAATCCGATCGATGCACTTGACCAGCGTGGTTTTGCCCGCTCCGTTGGGGCCGACGATCGACAGGTACTCACCCCGGCGGACCGTGAACGACACGTCGCGGAGGATCTCCTTCTTCCCGAGACTGAACGAGAAGGCGTCTATTTGGATCACGGTCTGCGGATCGGCTCCAAGGTGCAATGCTCAATCCTCCCTTTCCCAGTCGACCTCCGGATGGAGCATCCGGGCGAGATCCTCCAGCAGCAGGATGAAACGCGGGCCGGGCTTGGTGAAGTAGTCGGCCTCGACGAGGTGGACCCGGCCATCGGCGACCGCCTCGACCCGGGCGAGCCCCTGCCAGTCGGCCAGCAGCGTGGCCGGGTCGTGTCGCCCCTGGTCCAAATTAACGACCAGGTCCAGGATCACCTGGGGATTCATCTTCATGATGCCCTCGGCCGAGACGACCGGGGAGGCGACCGTGCGGTCGCGGTGGGCGTTTTGTCCGCCGGCCAAGGTGATGATCTTGTCGAAGTACCCGCCCGCCCCGGCGATGTAGACGTCTTCCAGCGTGCCGGAGCCCGGCGTCCGCTCGATGGCAAACAGCACCCGCAGCCGCGGCAGTCCGGCCGTCTTTCGTTGCACGCGCTGCATGCGGGCGCGAAGGCCGGCGACCAGTTCTCGGGCCTCGTCCGTCGCACCGCACTTGCGTCCAATCTTCGTGATCGAAGCCAGAGTCCCTTCCACGTTCTGATGACAAACCGTCAACGTGTTCAATCCCAGTTTGTGCAGCGCCGGCGTCGTTTGCCCGTTTTCGACCAGCATCACGACCAGGTCGGGGTCGAGCGAGAGGACGGCTTCGAGATTCGGGTCGAGGTACGCGCCGATCCGGGCTATCTCTTTTGCCTCGGGAGGGTACTCGCAGAACGGCGTCACGCCGACCACCCGATCGCCCAACCCCAAGGCGAACAGGGTCTCCGTAATGCTCGGCGCCATGGAGACGATCCGCTCGCAGGTGAGCTTTTCGGTCGCCCTTCTGTGGGAATCGCTGAACCGACCCTTGGCCAGGAAACTTCCGACAAAGACCGACAAAACGATCGCGGTCAGGATGAGCTTGTGGTACATGGCAGACGTGCAAGAGAAAGAGGATTGTATGGGAAACGGCAAGCCTATGTGCCGCCGGCAGAAAACACCCATCATACCATGGCGGCTCGCCCACGTGTCAAGTCTCAGCAAGGGAAATGGCTAGCCGACCGTGCCTGATTCGGCCGAGCCGTTGGCCAGCGAAAGATCGGCGAAAACGAAGCCCTCTCGCTCTACGATTTCGCCCACCTGCACCGGAATCGGACGGGCGAACATGGGGCCCGCCGAGACGCACGTATGAAACTCGCCGTTCTCCGCACAAGGGTCCACGCCGGCCGGCAGTCGGGCGAGAAGGTCCTCGTCGAAGACGCACCCGGCCAACTCCCGCGGCACTTTCTTCGGGTCCAGACATGTCACGTGAGCGACCAGCCCGGCGGCGATCATATCCCGGGCCAGTTCGTCGGTGGGCCGAAGCCAGAGGGGGAACTGGGGCTCGATGCCGGTGCCGGCGAGCTGGGTCTCGCGATACGTGCGAATGTCCTGAAGGAACAGATCGCCGAAGAGCATCTGCGTAATGCCTTGCTCCTTGGCCTGCTGAAGCGCCCGGCCCATGGCGGCTTCATAGACTTCGTTCGGGCAGGGCGCCGGAATCGGCACCCGGCACAGTGGCAGCCCGGCCGCTTCGGCCTGGGCCACCAGGATGTCCTCGCGAACGCCGTGCATCGAAACCCGACCGTACGGCTCCGTCACCGTCGTCAGCAGGCCCACGATTTCGACCTGGCCCTGCCGCCGGGCCACGTGCAGCGCCCAGGCGCTGTCCTTGCCGCTGCTGAAGCACAACCAAGCGAGGGGTTTTTCCATGGCAAAGCTCCTTAACCGGTGTTTGATCCATCAAGGATACTACGAAATAGTTTGTGTTACGGAAAGTGGTTCTGCACAAGAATGTTTAGCCGCGGCGGCCACGCGGTGTTCGTCGTCGGCACGTTTCCTTCAGTTCGCACCGTGTGGCCGCGGCGGCTAAACGGCACTCAGAAATCAAACTCGTCGATATTGCCGGCGTGAAAGATCATCGGATCGCCGAGCAGCACTTCGCGGTCGGCGATCTGGATTTGACCTAGACGGCCGGCCGCGATCGAGGAGGTGGACTCGGTGATGCGGCCTTCGACCACGGCCTTGGCCGCGTGGACCGCCAGGTAGCCCAGGTCCACGGGATCCCAGAGGACGAATCGCTTCACCACGCCCTGCTTGACGTACTGCCGCATGGAGTTGGGCGTCGACAGGCCGGTGAGGAACACGCGATCGTAGGCCTCTTCCTTGCGGAGCGCTTCGGCGGCGCCGGGCAAGGCCACCGAGGTCATGGCATAGATGCCGTCCACGTCCGAGTAGCGCTTGAGGATGTCGATCGTCACCTGGGTGGCCAGCGCCTGGTCCTCCTCGCTGGCCTTGGGCGTCTCACAGAGATTCGTCATGTGGGGATACTTCCGCTTGCGGTACTGCTCCATGCGGTCCATCCAGATATTCTGGTTCACGGCGGTGAGCGAGCCGGTCAGGAAGATGTACTTCCCCTCGGGGCCGATGCCTTCGGCCATCGTCTCGACCAGGGCCTCGGCCACGGCGTCGTAAGTACACTGGTTGACAAAGTAGTCGCGCGACGCCGGGTCCGCATCGGCGTCGTAAGTCACCACCGCGATGCCGCGCTGTTGGGCCTTGCGCAGCACCGGCGCGATGGCGTCCGGGTCGTTGGGGGCAATCACGATGGCGTCGAATTTCCGGGCGATCCACGACTGCACCAAGGCCGATTGCTTGGTGACGTCGTTGACCACCGGTCCGTCGTAGACGAGGTTGACGTCCAACTCTTCGCCCGCCTCGAGCGCGCCTTTCTCGATCGCGTTGAAGAAGTCGATACCCACCAGTTTCGGCATCACGCCGATGGTGAGCGTCTCACCGGAGCCCCCGCCTGTCGACGATTCTTGGCCGTTGTTCGAACATCCACAGACGCACGCAACGACCAGTGCCGTCGCGAGCAGCGTCCCCTTGACGCAGTTTCGCACGTTTCTCATATCATTCTCCCTTAAAGTAGTCGTCTCGCTCCGCGAGACGAAGCTTCATCTCGCTCCAGCGAGATGGCTACTGTGGGCGGGTTGACATTATACCATCTGCCGCGGGAGGGGCTTCTCGATTCCGTCCGGCCAGCCACTGATTGGCAATCGCCGTGCCGATCACCAGGAAGCCGACCAGGATGATTTGATATTGCTGCAAAACACCCAACATGTCCATACCAAAACGCAGCGTGCCGAGGATCAAAACGCCTAGGAACGTTCCGACGACGGACCCGTTTCCGCCCGTGATGCGGGTGCCGCCGATCACCACGCACGCAATCACCTCCAACTCCAATCCGGTGGCCGCGTCCGGACGTGCGGTGGCGAATCGGGCCGTGTAGATCACGGCGGCCAGGCCGCACACCAGGCCGCTGGCCGTATAGAGGGTGAACAGGAGGCGGTTGACGGGGACCGCGCTGAATCGGGCGGCCTTGGGATTCTCGCCGATCAAAACGGTCCAGCGCCCCACGCAACTCCGGCGGAAGACCAGCATCCCCAGTGCCACGAGCACGACCAGGATCGGCGCCTGGTAGGGCACCAGGTAATCGCCCGTGCCGAAGGCCGAGATGCTTCCCCAGTCGGTGAACCAGCGAGGGAAACCGCCCGCCGGGTCCGCCTGGCTCAGTCCCATGGCCAGCCCGCGGAAGATGGCCATCGTGGCCAGCGTCGCCACCAGGGGCGGAACCCGCAGCCCGCTGATGGCCACCGCGTTGAGCGCTCCGCCGGCGCCGCCCGCCAGAATGCCGCAGATCAATGCCACCGGCAGAGGCAGTCCCAGATCCTGAAAACAGAGACCGGCAACCATGCCGCACAGCGCCAGGAGCGAACCGACCGAGAGATCGATCCCGGCGGTGGCGATGATAAAGGTCATGGGCACGGCGATCAGGCCGATTTCCACCCATTGTCTGGTCCGGTCGAGGAAGTTGTAAGGATCGCGAAAACTCTCGCTGGCCGCGCCGAAACCGACGCAGATCACGGCAAGAAGAGCGAGCAGGCCGAGTTCGCGGGGAAAGAGCAAAAGGAGACAAAATGGTAGCCGTTCCTTTTCTCCCATCATCGTCTCCCCGCCTTGCGTCGTCGCCGCGCTTCCACCAGCACCGGCAACCAGATATCGATCAACACGGCGCCGAGAATCAGACAGCCGACAAACAGGTTCTGCCAGTAGGGGCTGATATCGAGCAGAACCAATGCGTTGTAGACCAGCGCAATCAGCACCGATCCGAGAAACGCGCCCAGCGCCGTCCCGCGTCCTCCGGTGATGCAGCAGCCGCCGATTACCGTGGCGGCGATCACCAACAGCTCCCATCCCTGTCCGGTGTTGGACTGGATCTTGCCATAGTATCCACCCCACATCACCGACGCCAGTCCAACGCACGCACCGAGGATGCCGAACGCGACGATCCGCAGACGCCACGGCGAGAGTCCGATCAAGCCAGCGGCCTTTTCCGAGTTGCCCACGGCCAGCAGCCGGCGTCCCAACAGCGTACGACCGATCAGCAGCCAGTTCAGAGCCAGCACGCCGAGGGCAATCCACAGGACCTTCGGAACCCCCAGCAGGCGGCCGTCCACGAGCGAGCGGTACGGCGGCGGCAACGGGTTGACTTCGTACCCGCCCGTGATCTGCAACATCACGCCGCGGTAGATACTGATTCCGGCCAAGGTCACGATGATGGGATGGATGTTTCCGAGCTTGCTGAGAAATGCGTTCGAGCTGCCCAAGCCGGCCCCCAGCACCACGGCCATGCCGAGACAGACCGCCGGCGGCACGCCGTGCATTGCGGCCATTCCGGCCACCGCACCGATCAGTCCCAGCAAGGAGCCGATCGAAATATCGATCCCTCCCGAGGCAATCACCAGCGTCATGCCGGCCGCTGCAACCGACACGATCGAGGCTGCCGTCAAGACGTCGAGCAGGTTCTTCAGCGTGGCGAATTCGGACGTGCGGAGCAGGCACATGATCCCAACGATGGCCAGCAACGCCGTGGCGATGCCGATCTCGCGGACCCGCAACAGGCGGCCCGCGATGCCACGTTCCGGTCGCGTACCTCCCACGCGGCGGGAAGTGGCGGCGCGGGGGAAGGCCGCCGCGGCCACCACGTCCTCGGCGGTTTCTCTCGGATCGAACTGGCCGGCAAGGCGTCCTTCACACATCACCAGCACGCGGTCGCTCATTCGCATCACCTCGGGCAACTCGGACGATACCAGCAGGATCGCCTTGCCCCGGGCGGCCAGTTCGTCGATCAAGCGATGGATTTCGGCCTTCGCGCCGACGTCGACCCCTCGCGTCGGTTCGTCCAGAATGAGCACTTCCGGCCGGGTCTGAAGCCAGCGTCCCAGCAGGAGCTTCTGCTGGTTGCCGCCCGAAAGCGTGTGGATGGGTTGCTCGGGCGTGTCGAGTTTCACCTTGAATCGCTCGATGACGCCGCGGGCGACCGCCCGTTCGCGTTTCCGCGAAATCAGTCCCCAGCGCGCCAAACGACGCAACACGGCGGACGTCACGTTGGACCGGCAGGAGTGGCCGCAGAAGATGCCTTCGGTGAGCCGGTCCTCGGGCAGGTAGGCCAGCCCCAGCCGCATGGCGTCCGCCGGATCTCGGATCGAACGTTTCTTGCCGTGCAGCCGGATGGATCCGTGGAAGGGGGCCAGCCCGAAGATCGCGCGGCACATTTCACTACGCCCCGATCCCACCAATCCGTATAGCCCGACGATCTCACCCTTGGCGAGCGAAAACGAAACGCTCCGGAAGCTGCGATCGGGGCAGCTAAGCTCGGAGGCCTGGAACAGGGTGTCGCCGGACGGCCGGTGCGTGCGGCTGAAAAAGGAGCCGCCTTGGCGGCCAACCATCAGCGACACCAGCCGGTCCATGTCGAGTGAATCTTTCGTTTCCGTAACGACGTGGCGGCCGTCGCGCAAGACCGTGACGACGTCGCAAATCTGGAGCACCTCTTGAAGTCGATGACTGACGTAGACGATCGCCACGCCCGACGCCTTCAGCTCGAACAATCGCTCGAACAACCGGTGCGATTCGGCCGCCGTGAGGGAGGCGGTCGGTTCGTCGAGAAAGAGTACCGCTGGCCGGCGGGCCACCGCGGCGGCCACTTCGGCCATCACCCGGCGACCCACGCTGAGCGTGCCGGCCGGCGCGCGGACGTCCAGCCGCTGGTCCATCCAGGCCAGGTCCTCGGCGGCCCGCCGGTAGGTCGAGGACCAGTCGATCAGTCCCAGGGCATTTCGACAAAGCCGTTGGCCCAACAGCATATTCTCGGCCAGACTCAGATCGCCAAAGAGATCGGCCTCCTGGTGTACGGCCACGATGCCGTGCCGCGCGGCGACCAGGGGGCTGCGGATGGTCGTCGGGCGGCCGTCGACGACGATTTCTCCCGCGTCCGGCTGATGAAGGCCGGTCGAGACGTTGATCAGCGTGCTCTTGCCGGCTCCGTTTTCTCCAACCAGCCCGTGGATCCGGCCGGAATGAAGCACGAAATCGACCCGATCGAGCGCCCGAACCCCGCCAAACACCTTCGAGACGCCCGAGAGGCGAAAGCGTGGGGCAGGAGAGTCGGAAGTCGTCTTCTCGGCTTGATCTGCTTGCATTTGCCGGTCCTCGGATCCGGACCCCTTCTCGAAGTTCCGTTTCTCCACCACCTAAGAATTCTACCCGCCGGACGTGCCAAACTTCAAGCCGACCCGGCAGCGATCATCAGAACTTGGCGTACCGGCCGCAGCCGGCCATAATCGTCCGTAGGGTGGGTGCTTGCACCTTAGGTCTACCCACATGTTTTTCGTTTGACGGCGAGGTAGCCGTCGAGCATGTACTGCAGTTTCGTCCAGCCACGCCAGAGAACGAGCCAACCGGGGCGAT
>SDBV01008202.1_pt1 | contig 14130 bp, 6 predicted proteins | sample 2277081 | NCBI WGS metagenome assembly SDBV01 (sample SAMN10402039, study PRJNA504765) | marine sediment metagenome | isolation source: marine sediment core GS10_PC15, 223 cmbsf | place: Arctic Ocean: Southern Knipovich Ridge | collected 2010
AGTTCGATTCTTGTTCTGGGCACATCCAAAAAACCCTGATCAATCAAAAATTGGTCAGGGTTTTATTTTTTCTAGTTCGATAGCCTGGTCCCCAGTTGCCTGGATCTGCTTGTCTCTGGGTGACCCAATTGGACGGGCCACTTTACCAGATTTCGTGGGACTGATTTATAGAAGTTTTGCCTTCAGTATAATTTCAGTACTTCCGGCGTAGAGTCTTGAAATCGGGCATTTCTCCTTAGAGGCGGCAGCAAGTTCGTCAAATTTCTCCTGTGAGAGTCCCGCGCACTTCACCTGACAATCCAGTTCGATACTTGTAATTAGGGGACCGGTATCATCGCTTCCAAGGGTAACGGTGGCAGTTGTTTCGATACTTTCGGGAGAAAGATTTTCACCGCTGATAAGTGCAGAGAGGAACATTGAATAACATCCGGCCTGTGCTGCCCCCACCAGTTCCTCGGGATTGGTACCTTTGCCTTCTTCGAAACGGGAAACAAAGGTGAAGGGGCCACTGTAATTACTAAAATTCATAGTTCCGTTGCCCTCCTTAAGGGTTCCGTTCCATTGTGCTTTTGCTTTACGTATTGCCATGATAATGAGTTTTTTTTATTGGTTTTAAAAATAGATATTATATTTGATAATTAGGACAACAAACTCTTAAAACATACACACAACTCAAATGAAAAATCTGGTCTTCATTCTGCTGCTCTCCAGTGTAAGTCTATTTGCACAGGACAATGACTCATCACCTATGTCAGAAGGTACATTTAAAGGATTAAAGTTCAGGAATATTGGTCCGGCATTAACATCCGGTCGCATCTCTGACATTGCCATCCATCCAGAAAATGAGAACGTATGGTATATTACCGTAGGTTCCGGCGGAGTCTGGAAAACCTTGAATTCGGGTGTGACATGGACCCCAATATTTGATGCCCAGCCTGTATACTCCACAGGCTGCGTAAGCATTGACCCCGGAAATCCTAATACTGTCTGGGTAGGTACCGGTGAGGATGTCGGAGGAAGGCATGTTGGCGTTGGAGATGGTGTTTACAAAAGTTTAGATGGGGGATCGTCCTGGAAGAATATGGGACTCAAATCGTCCGAGCATATAACCAGGATTGTGATCAATCCGGAGGACTCGGATGTCATACTCGTCGCTGCCCAGGGTCCACTGTGGAGCAAGGGTGGTGAAAGGGGACTATACAAGTCCACAGACGGTGGCAAGAACTGGAAAAAGGTTCTTGGAGATGATGAATGGGTAGGGGTAACGGATGTCGTAGTCGATCCGAGGAATTCTGACTGGATGTATGCAGCAACCTGGCAAAGGCATCGAAATGTGGCTGCCTATATTGGAGGTGGACCCGGATCGGGAATCCATCGCAGTACAGATGGGGGAGAAACCTGGGAGAAACTGAGCAAGGGGATCCCAGACTCAAATCTTGGAAAAATAGGCCTGGCCGTCTCACCGCAGGATCCGGATAAGGTATATGCAGTGATTGAAACGAATCAGAGGACGGGGGGAGTTTTTATGTCATCAGACAGGGGCGCAAGCTGGAAGAAACAATCCCCCACTGTTTCCGGGGCTACAGGTCCGCATTATTACCAGGAACTTTACGCCTCTCCACATGCTGAAGGCCGGATCTATCTGATGGATGTGCGCATACAGGTCTCCGATGACCACGGTAAAACCTTCAGGAGATTGAAAGAATCAGAAAAGCACTCTGACAACCATGCCATGGCATTTCGCAAAGATGATCCCGATTATCTTCTGATCGGAACAGATGGTGGAGTTTACGAGAGTTTTGACCTTGCAGAAAACTGGCGATTTATGGGAAATCTACCCCTGACCCAGTACTATAAACTTGCTGTCGATGATGCCGAACCTTTTTACAATATTTTTGGCGGGACCCAGGATAACGGTACCCATGGCGGTCCTTCAAGAACAGACAACAGTACAGGTATTATTAATGAGGATTGGAGACATATACTGGGTGCTGACGGCCACCAGACAGCAACTGAACCAGGTAATCCGGACATTGTGTATGCTGAGACCCAGGAAGGGGGACTGCACAGGATTGACCGGATCACAGGTGAAAAGTTAAGGATCCAGCCCCAGGCTGGAGAAGGCGACCCGCACGAACGGTTTAATTGGGATGCGCCCATACTTGTAAGTCCTCATGATCCCAAAAGGATTTACCACGCATCATACAGGGTATGGCGGTCCGATAACCGGGGTGACAGCTGGAACGCCATTTCGGGTGATCTGACCCGAAACCAGGAAAGACTCAGCCTGCCCATCATGGGAAGGCAGCAGAGCTGGGACAATGCATGGGATATCTGGGCAATGTCAACCTATAACACCATTACATCACTGGCCGAATCTCCACTGCAAGAGGGACTGATTTATGCAGGAACCGATGACGGAACTATACAGGTTACGGAAGACGGGGGAGAGAACTGGAGGAAACTTGAGGTTGGAAGTATAAAGAATGTTCCGGCCACAGCTTTTGTAAATGATATTCGAGCCGATCTGTTTGATGCCAAAACGGTCTACCTGGCGATGGACAATCACAAATTCGGTGATTTCAAACCATATCTTTTTAAAAGTACGGATGCCGGCCGCACCTGGAGCTCAATCAGCGGTGATTTGCCTGCGAGACACCTGGTCTGGAGGGTCGTCCAGGATCATGTTGTGAAGGATCTGATGTTCGCCGCGACTGAGTATGGTATTTTCTTTACCCCTGACGGGGGAAGCAAATGGATCAAGTTAAAAGGGGGTGTTCCGACCATATCATTCAGGGATATAACCATTCAACGCAGGGAGAATGACCTGGTGGGTGCATCTTTTGGCCGGGGTTTCTTTGTTCTTGATGATTATTCTGCGTTGAGGGAAGTGGCAACTGATGGACTCGGAAATGAGGCTGACCTGTTCCCCGTTAAGGATGCCTGGTGGTTCTATCCCCAGGAAAGGTGGGTAAATGGTGGCGACAAATATATCGCAAAGAATCCGCCGACGGGAGCTGTTTTCACGTATTATCTGCCTGAAAGCCTTAAGACCATGAAGTCGGAACGGCAGGAAAAGGAAAAGAAGCTAAACAAGGCGGGAACAGATATCCCCTTCCCCGGATGGGAAAAACTTGACGAGGAAAAAAGCCAGAAAGCCCCAGAAATAAGGTTTACAGTCAGGGATGCAAACGGCAGTCTGGTAAATACTGTAAAAGGTAAAGCTACCAAGGGAATAAACCGGGTAGAATGGAATATGAGTTATGCTTCAAAAATGGGTATAAAGCTTGGAGTGGCGGCCTCATCCTGGGGCCCGCTGGTAGTACCAGGAACCTATACTGTAAGCCTCTCGAAATTTGTAGATGGTGAATCAACTGAGTTGTCCGGTCCCCAGTCCTTCACACTGACACCCTTACGTAAGGGAGCCCTTGAAGGAGCATCAGACCAGGAAAGGCTGGCTTTCTATAAGGAAATGGAGAACTACCAGCAGGATTATCTGGCAACCTCAATGGAATTTAGCAAAAGCCGGGAAAAGGTTGATGCAATGCTGGCAGCAGTTTTACGAGTGGACAGGGAAACTGTTGACCTGGAAAAACGGATACTTCAGGCTGACAAACAGTTTTATATTCTTAATACCAAATTCTTTGGGAGTCCTTCAGCAAACCAGATTGGTGAGAAACAACCTCCAACACCTGGCGAAAGACTTGGGGTAGCCTCAAGCGGAATTTCGACAAGTTATGGTCCCACAGAGCTTCACAAGCAATCCCTGGCGGTCGGAATTTCGGAACTTGCAAAGATCAAATCAGACCTGGCTGAACTCGTAGAAACTGTACTTCCCCAGCTTGAAAATGAGCTAAAGGAAGCCGGTGCACCATGGATTGAAGGACAGGGACTGATTAAGGATTAGTGAGTCGCTTCTTCCATCCAGAACCTATGGGTATGGAGCCGGTTTTTAGATAAGCAAACGTCATATTGCATTGCTTTTTTAACATTGTTATAGTGACAATAATATTCAGGTTTTCTAGCTTTACGGTTTTATACTTTTACAACAGATGAACATTCTTTATTACAGGGATTTAAACTACACGAAAGTAAAAAAGCAGTTTGAAAAGACGCTCGGTTTTTTAAAAGCAGGAAATTTTTCCTCAGCCGAAGTAAAGAAAATGGGTGTCAACGGGTATTACCGGGCAAAACTGGATTACGAGAACAGATTACTTTTCAAATTTGCATGGTATAATGATCAGTATTACCTGCTGCTGCTTGAAGTAATCCACAATCACGAATATGAAAAGTCCCGTTTCCTGCGCGGGGCAAAAATTGACGAAAGCAAGCTGGAATTAATTCAGTCCGCGGAGGAGGTCGGTGAACTCAATCGTGAAGAATTGGTTTATGCAAATCCCAAATCGGTACATTTTCACCTGCTCGATAAAGTCATCTCATTCGATCAGGATCAGGAAAGGCTGTTCAGGTTGAAGCCTCCCGTGATCATTATCGGTTCGGCAGGAAGCGGCAAGACAGTACTTACCCTGGAGAAGCTTAAAACCCTCAAAGGCGATGTATTGTATGTCACACTTTCTCCGTTTCTTGTTGAGAACTCGGCTTCCCTTTATTATTCCAATCATTATGAAAATGACAAGCAGGAAATAGATTTTCTTTCCTATAAAGAATTTCTTGAAACCCTCCGGATCATCAAGGGCCGTGAGCTTGATTACTACGCATTTGAGAAGTGGCTGCATCCACGCAGTCATTCCTTTGGAATAAAGGATCCCCATAAATTATTTGAAGAGTTCCGGGGAGTCCTGACCGGGAAGGATATCACCAGAGAGTACCTGGGTCTGGAAGACTACCAGGATTTGGGAATCAAACAATCCATCTTTTTATCGGATGAACGGAAAAAAGTATATACCGCTTTTCAGAAGTACATTGAGTTTATCGTGGAAAATGATATGTATGACCTGAATATGGTTAGCTACCGCTGGCTGGAGTACTGTAAACCCAGATATGATTTCATAGTCATCGACGAAGTGCAGGATTTCACTAATATCCAGTTGTTTATCCTGCTTAAGTCCCTCAAAAATGAAAACAATTTCATCCTCTGCGGAGATTCAAACCAGAATGTCCACCCGAATTTTTTCTCGTGGACAAATGTAAAAACAATGTTTTACAAACATGAATTCAGCGGAAATGAGATACATATACTCAGGTCCAATTACAGGAATTCACCCGGTATTACAGGCATCGCCAATAAACTGCTAAAAATTAAAAATGCCCGTTTCGGGTCCATTGACAGGGAAAGCACCTACCTGGTGGAATCGGTCGCCGACAACAAAGGAGAAGTTCACCTGTTAACCGACAGCGCTAAGATCCGGCAGCAGTTGAATGAAAGCACCATGCGGTCAACACAATATGCCGTACTGGTAATGAAACCGGAAGATAAAACCGGGGCTAGAAAAATATTTAAAACCCCCCTGGTGTTTTCTGTTCAGGAAGCAAAAGGCCTGGAATACCAGAACATTATTATCCTGAACTTTGTAAGCGGCAGCAGCGGGGAGTTTCGTGAGATCACAAAAGGAGTCGGCATTGAACAGATCCGGGATGATTCGATTTCTTACTCCAGGGGGAAAGACAAATCCGATAAATCGCCTGAGGCCTATAAAATATTCATTAATTCCCTGTATGTGGCGATAACCCGGGCGATTGAAAATCTGTATATTCTGGAAGCCTCCGAAAAGCACGAGATCCTTGGGCTTCTCGGGCTGGCGAAAATCAGGGATAAAGTCAATCTCCAAATGGAAGTATCCTCACTTGATGATTGGAAAGATGAAGCCAGAAAACTGGATATGCAGGGAAAGAAAGAACAGGCCGAGGAAATCAGGAAATCAATCCTGGAGGTACGAGAGCCGGAATGGAAACCACTGACACCGACTCGTATTGATGAACTGAAGAAAGAGGCCCTTGATCCGGATTTTTACAATAAAAAAGCCAAGGACCAGTTGTTTCACTATTCCATCATTTATGGTGATTTCGATTGCATTGACAAGCTTTCTGAATTGAAGTACAGGAAAGCTGACCGCTATGAGAAGGAATGGCAGCCTATTCAAAGAAAATATTTCAGCCAGTACGACAAGGACGATGTTAATTGGGTTGAACAAAACATCATGAAATATGGTGTGGATTACCGTGACCGGTTTAATTTTACACCACTGTTTCCGGCGGTTCATTCGGGCAGTAAAAAAATCCTGGATCTGCTTATCCGGTATAATGCAGATTCTTCCCTGCAGGACAGCAACGGAAGAATTTCTCTGCAAATAGCATTGCAACAATCCTATAAGAGGCCAGAATACCTTCAAATACTTAAACCGGTTTTTGACTATCTGGTTACCGACCATGTAAAGATCATGGTTGACGAACGGATGATAAAAATCGATAATCACAAAATCGAGTACTTTTTGCTGAACTTCTTTATTCCACTGCAATCTGATATCATCGATGAATGTGGCGACCATTTTCTGGCATTCAGGGGTGTTCAGGCCGGTGTTATTCGTGATACGGTCAGGGAATATCCGGTTACCTTCCTGCCGGAATTCAGAAAAAAGCGTGCTTATCTTTCAGCCAATCTTTCGAAGCATGAGGTCAACAGCCGAAATCCCTATAACAAGAAACTGTTTAAAAGGCTCTACAGGGGATACTATGCTTTAAATCCAGATCTCGCTGTCTGGGTCAATGATGAATGGAAGAATGTTTATGAAATGATGAAATCGGTTGAAGTTAAAGTTCCCACGCAGGAGGAAAAAGAACAATGGCTCGAAGAATATAATAGGAAATTAAGGGAACAGGGGCACTGGGATAATGATGAATTTGATAATGATCCCTGGTACGAGGATTCTGATGAATATTTTGATGAAGCTACCGATCCAAAAGGAATCCATGCGATGATCGATGAATATCACAAAGAAAAAGCTGACGGTTCTGAGTTGAAAGACAAGGAATTTAATAAAAGTGGAATGGAATATGTGAAAAGCCTGCATAAAGAAGCTGAAGAAACAGAGAAAAAAGATCCTCCTAAGAAACAGGATCCACCTGGTACCCAGATCAAATTACCCTTTTAATGACATGTGAACAGCATTCCGGCTTCCGGTCAGTTCCTGATACCCGGCAGTCTGAAGTCATTTTACTCACTGGTCTGCCATATCCTTATCTATCAGCCATTTCCAGAGTGGTTGAATGATGATTGTCTGGTTGTTGACAGTGATTTTACCTTCTTCATCAAGGGTGATGATGGTTCCTTTAGGAAGCTTGTATTTATTCATTGAGTATTTAAGACCTTCCACTTCCCTTTTTTTTGTAGTTTCTTCTTCCAGGGAGAGGGTAACCTGTATGGCCTGTGTTATACATTCTTTTTCTTTTATGAGAAAGTCGCATTCTTTTCCTTCTTTATTGTAACAGGTATCAATTTCTCTTCTTTTGAGTTCCAGGAAGACGGAGTTTTCCATGATTCGTCCTTTGTCCTGGCTGGTTTTGAATGAGGTACTATTGATAAGGCCTGTGTCTATACCATATATTTTCTTGCTTCTTGCCTGTTGTTTTACAAATGATTCATGGTATTGGGGCAATTGGAAGAGAAGATATATTTCCTCGCACCAGTCTTGATATAAATAAAGATGGTCTTTACTTAATTTGTACCCCTGGCTTTTAAGTTCCTGATAAGTTTTGTGGATGGATGATTCCCGTGCGGTGTTTGAGAGCATCTTCTTGATGTATTGTTTGAGTGCGTTGTGGTTGGATATATCGTATCTTTCTATTAGATCGCGGTAGATCATGACATCAAGGTATGCTTTGAGTATTTTCGCTCTTGTGGGTGCTGATTGTCCAATGGTTTCAGGGTACCCTCCTTCTTCGAGGTAGAGTTTCAGTTCTCTTCTGAGTAATGCTTTATCTCTGGTGGTATTCTGCCTTTCAGGATGGTATCCTTTATGGAGGAGGTATTCTCTGAATGAGAACGGGTAAAGTTCATAGCCTATGGTTCTTCCTCTGAGTGCCGTGGCGATTTCTTTGCTGAGAAATCTCGAGTTGCTGCCTGTGATGAAAATGTGCTGGTTTTTGTTTTCATGAAGTCTTCTGATGAATAATTCCCAGCCGGGGATTTCCTGTATCTCATCAAAGAAGAACCAGCAGTTTTTTGTTTCCGCTTCCGGGTAAAGTTCTGCATGTGCCTCGAGCAGGATCTGGAAGATCTTACTCTCCCGGGGAATTCTTTCATCTTCGAAATTAATATAGATTATGTTATTCTTTGGAATTCCATCTTTAATCAGGTCTTCTATGATCTGTTTAAGCAGGGTAGTTTTTCCAGTTCTTCTCCCACCGATGATGGTGGTGATCGCCTGGTTGTTTGTAGGAGGTTGCTGTTCTCTCCTTGTACCTGTCTGGACTTCGTCTTCCAGGAATTCTACGAGGATGGTTCTGAATAAATCGATACTCATTATTTCATTAAATCGATGAAACAAATATAAGAAAATATCCTTAAAGCAAGGAAATAATAATTAAGATTATATCCTGATATGCTATCCGTTCCTGGTAATATTTCTGATTGAGATGCGGTATACTATGTAACGAACCCCGGACGAGAAGGCAGGAATATGGTTATAAGTCTCGGAGAGTAAGCTTATTCGGCAGGTTTCTTGTTATATAATTAGAAAATTACTCCTTCAACTGTTTTTTCAAGCTCCCTTGCCTGGCTTATAAACTCATCTACATTCATTTCAGTATAATATAAGAGTCCATGCGTTGCCTTTAAAAGGAGTTTGTCATTTTTGTAGAAGAATTCCTTGCCCATCAGCAATTGTATCTGCTTTAATTGCTCAACCCAGATTTTCTGGGCCAGAAGGCTGAATTTTCCATCGAATTCATAGCTCGGAAATGAGGCATTCACCTGGCTTATATAACAGTTGGTAAAGGATTTGTCGAGGATTGATAGTGAGTTCAAGGATACAGGGACAATAACATTAACATCTGCGGGATGGAACCTGTACCAGACATTCCGGTATCCGACTATCCGCAGTTTTGAAGTATCCTCCTCTTTGCTCCATTCCCTGACAGCAGCTGCGATGGCCTGGAGGACCTTGTAATGTGTATCCGGTCCGCTTCCTTCCGGATCAAAGGCAAGGCTGATAACGGTGGGCTTGTATTTTCTGAGTTCTTCAAGGATGGGCTCCACATCCCGGCTCCTGTCTGGTTGTTCGGTAAAAATATCGCCCTTATAAAAGCCAAGCCTCAGGTGATGTACATTTTTAACCTGCTCACCATAATGGGCCCAGATCAGTTCTTCTTCAAACTCCCTGATCATTCCTTTAAGCTTCTGTATTTTAGGTGGATTTTTACTTCCGTCGTAGCTTTTCCTGAGGATTGAAAGAATCTCGTCAATGGTATAATATAGCTTTTCTGCATTTTCTACCTCCCAGACCTCTGCGACTGCCCTGACCATCCTGTGGGAAATGGCCCTTCTTCTCTCGGTATTATTCTCAGCCGCTATATTATCGAGATAATGGTAGACATCCTTATCCCAGTTGTGTTTAAATCCCTCCTGGAAGAAATCTGGATTTGCAGTCATCTGAATCTGTGATTCATTTATAAACCGCTTGACATCGATCAGAAGGAATATGACAAAAACATTGGTTACAGCTGTAAAACCGGAGGTAAGAACCGAGAAATGAAATTCATTGGATGCATCCCTCAGCTGACGGTTAATATGGGGCATTATACCCAGCATGATATCATCATGGTGTGGACCGGTATGGTAAAAGACCTGCTTGCTCTCCTTTTCCATTCCTTTCCGGATCTTTTCCTGGATTGATTCCTTTACTTTTTTAACGGTATTCTCATCAAGGTTGGGGATGAGACTGCAGTAAGGATCTTTCTTAAGGTCATCCATTACAAGGTGCTCACCGTATTTATCCAGATTATGACAGAGGTCAATTACCGCACGTTCGGTTTTTTTCTCTGACCAGTCACCGGTCTTGTAATAACTGTCTACACGGTCATGCAATTGGATTGCTGCTCCTGTTGTGAGGTAGAAGCGTGAATTTTTTAATTTTTGGAGCACGGTAGCCGGGTATTCACTCGACGGACCGCTTTCAAGGGACTCCCTAACTATGCCTGCTTTGGCTTCTCCTGCGGCGAATATGATGGCCACGGCTTCGGGATTATAGGTAATTGTTTCGAGTCCGATAGTTATTACTAGCCTGTTTCTTGATAATTCAATACCACCAAGGTCACCGGCCGCTACAGCCTGTGTTTCAAAGTTGGTAGGTGTTAGCCGGGTCGGGGAATGGTGATCGGATCCGCGGACGTTAAAGGCAATATGTCCGTCTGGTCCTATTCCCCCAAGGAAAAACCCAATTCCGCCCATCTCACGGATTTTTTCTTCATAACCCCGACACCAATCATTGATTTTTAGGATTGATTCCTGCTGGAGTTTTTCCACCTCATTCTGGGGTTCCCGGTATCTGAGGGACAGATCAATATTCAAATCTGGGAATACCTCTGAATAATGTTTTCCCCCGGCAAGTGGAATCTCATCAGAATTTATCAGCATGGCATTGCTTCGATCAAGTCCAAAGCCATCAATATAATACTGTTCAACGTAATTATAAAAGCTATTGTGCTGCTTTGGGGATATGGGGTAGAACTCGTCAATCTGCACAAAATGCAGTCCACTCAGATCCGGAGCTTTTCTGGCCTTCAATCCATAGGTTTTCCGTATCTCTCCCCCCTTTTTTGTGTCCCAGTTCTCAAGCAGGTACCTGGTGTAGGTGATAAAATATTCAGGTGTTTTTCCGGTTGGAAGACTAATCACACCATTTGGGTTTTCTGATACCCATTCAAGGAAACGCAGGGATGTCAGGAGTCCCAGCTTAGGAAAATTCTCCACCAGGACATATGGCAGATTGGTGGTTATCTCATATTCCCCGGCTACCTTGTAGAATGATTTCTCAACCTGTGAGAATGAAAATTTCATTGTCCTTTTGATTATGAATTAGTTTCTCTAATTATCAACCCTGAGCTTATCGAGCAACCTGAACAGAATGAATGTTCCCCCCGCTGCAATTACACCTGTGATAATCCCAGTTATCTGGTTCCCGTAGACAAAGCTGCCTATTGAAAACAGGGCTCCATATATAGCGATCAGGCCGAAGAACACCATAAGCAACTGCTTGGGCATTTCCCAGGCTTGGCCTTCCTCAGCTTCATTGATATTCCTTCCTTCAGAGGCAGCCTGCTCAATGACCTTTTTCCATCCGGGTCCACCAGGATGTGTCTTCTGATAAAAATTATAAAGGGTCTCCATTGTCTCAGGCTTTGTGACAAAAGTTGTTATCAGCCAGACAATCGTTGTACCCGATACAGCGATCAGCAGTTTTACTGTAAATGCATCCAGGTTGGTGGTTGTTACTGCTTCATCCGGAACAACAAATACAAGGACTACAGCGAAGGCGGTTGAAAATATCATTGCTACGATTTCGGTCCATGCATTGATTCGCCACCAGAACCACCGAAGCAGGTAAATGGCTCCCGACCCGGCTCCTGAGAGCAGTAAAATATCAAAAGCCTGGGTTGCATTATTCAGCAGGGTCAGGGCAAAAGTCCCCGCAATTACCATAAGAGCAACAGTGGTGATCCGACCTACCCGCACCAGTTCTTTTTCCGGAGCATCCGGACGGACAAATCGTTTGTAAAAATCATTGACTATATAGGATGAACCCCAGTTGAGGTGGGTGCCAATTGTGGACATATATGCTGCGATTATGGATGCGACTACCAGTCCCAGCCATCCGGCAGATAGTTTTGACAGCATTACGGGGTAGGCAATATCGTCCTTTAAATAGGTTTCCGTAAGGTTGGGGAATTCAGCTCGTATGGAATCAAGGTCAGGATAGATTATTAGAGATGCCAATGCCACAATTATCCAGGGCCATGGGCGCAGTGCATAATGTGCAAAATTGAAAAGGAGGGTGGCTCCGATGGCATTTTTTTCATCTTTTGCAGATAGCATGCGCTGGGCAATATAGCCACCACCACCGGGCTCGGCTCCGGGGTACCAGACGGCCCACCATTGCACAGCAATAGGAATGATAAGCAAGGCTATGTAAACAGAAGGGTCACTCATGTCTGGCAGAAATGATGCCTTGCTGCCCAGTTGATCCAGAATACCCTGGAATCCACCAATTTCCTGCACCTCGGGTTGTCTGACTGCAACAACTGCAGCAAGTACGGCGCCAAACATTGCAATGCCGTACTGAAAAAAATCCGCCCAGACAACTCCTCTGAGCCCCCCGAGTCCCGCGTAAAGAACCACAATTGTAGAAGCAGAAACCACAGTGATCCAGGGTTTGATCCCGAACATTACATCACCGATCTTTATTGCGGCCAGCGTTACGGTTCCCATGATCAGAGTGTTAAAAAATATTCCGAGGTAAATTGCTCTGAATCCTCTAAGGAATGAAGCAATTTTTCCTTTGTACCGGATCTCGTAAAATCCCAGATCTGTCATTAAATTTGACCTTCTCCAGAGCCTGGCATAGATAAAGACTGTGACCATACCGGTAATAAGGAAGGCCCACCAGGCCCAGTTTTTGGCCACACCATCTTCCCTTACAAATCCGGTTACAAGGTTAGGGGTGTCTGCAGAAAATGTGCAGGCCACCATAGATATACCCAACAACCACCAGGGCATCCCCCGGCCTCCGAGAAAAAATTCAGAGGTGTTTTTTCCTGCCTTTCTTGAGGCCACATATCCTATCATAATGATAATGCTGAAAAATACGGCAAGGATGATAAAGTCAATTGTAACTAATTTCATGGGATCTGCTTTTGTAAAGTATAGAAATCTTCAAGTTCATGGAAACTGAACAGGTCTGAATGGACATGAGACCGGCTCATTTCCTGAAGCATCTCAGTAATCAATTCAGGGTTTTCGGTGGCAAGATCATTTTTTTCACCAACATCGTCGTTCAAGTTAAACAATTGAACTGAAACTGTCTCCTTTTCTGAATACAGATTCCTGACCAGTAGTTTCCAGTCCCCTTTTATCAAAGCTGCCTGTCCCCCATAAGAAGGAAATTCCCAGTAAAGGGATTCATGTTTTTTCTGTTCGCCGGTTGAGAGCAAGGCCGGGAGGATGCTGATCCCGTCTGTATTTTCTGGTATTTCAGATCCGGATACTTCACAGAGTGTGGGCAGAATATCCCAGAGTGCAGACTGTATTTCACTTAAGCTCCCGGCAGAAATTTTCCCTGTCCATTTTACAACTAGCGGTACTCTTATACCTCCTTCGAGCAGTGATCCTTTTCTCCCCTGCAGAGGACCGGAACTGTTGAAGAAATCAGAATCAGATCCGCCAAGCCTGTCGTAGGCAGGTCCATTATCGCTGGTAAAGAATATGATTGTTTCCTCTTCAAGTCCAAGTTTATCGATCTGATCAAGGACCTGGCCTATTGCATCGTCCATCTGTGTGATCATTCCCGCATATGCCGCATGCGGATAGGGATGCTGCAGATACCCTCTGTGAACATAATCCGCTTCAGGTACAATCTCCTTATACATATCCAGGAACCGGTCTGTGGTCTGAATGGACAAATGCGGTATGATGAAGGGGAGGTACAGGAAGAAACTGGTATCCCTGTTCTCCTGAATAAAATTCAATGCTTCCAGGGTAAATAAATCCTGTGAATGCTGAGCTCCTACAAGGCTTCGATCATTGCCTTCGAGTTCTTCCATCTCATTATTCCTCCATAAAAAATTCGGATAATGGCTGTGGGCATGCCGCTGGCATTTATAGCCATAGAACAGGTCAAACCCCTGGTTCCCGGGATCTCCCGATGTGTTCGTATGGCCCAGTCCCCATTTACCCATACAACCGGTAACATATCCCTGTTCCTTCATTATTTCCGCTATGGTAAGTATGGAATCAGGTATGGGATTCTGGCCGGGGAAAGGTAAATCGGGATCTCTGTCTGCCGGATCACCGTTATCCCGTATGTACGTATGCCCCGTGTGCATCCCAGTCATAAGAACACTGCGGGAGGGTGCGCATACAGGTGAACCGGCATAGAACCGGGTGAATTTCATTCCTTC
>SDBV01008203.1_pt1 | contig 14130 bp, 16 predicted proteins | sample 2277081 | NCBI WGS metagenome assembly SDBV01 (sample SAMN10402039, study PRJNA504765) | marine sediment metagenome | isolation source: marine sediment core GS10_PC15, 223 cmbsf | place: Arctic Ocean: Southern Knipovich Ridge | collected 2010
AAGGTGCCGGAATGTGCAGCTGCAGACACTTTTTGATCCCAGGAACCATTGGTTTTCGTGACGGAGCAGCGTACTAAACGGCTCTGCGATCGCTTCTTTCCGGAAGTGAATCAGCTCACCGTTGTCGCCAGATAAATCCTGATTTGAATCGGTACTGACATAGATAGAGTAACACACATCCTGTTCTCCACGCAGTGGTCCATTGGTACTAGCCAGCCAGTATCAATATGACAGGGTCCATTTTCCAGGCATAGACAATTTTAGCAGAATAATATCGAAGTAAATTAAATCAGGTTTTTGAAAAACTCCTGGCCCTGACGGTTGAAACAGAGGCAAGCGACAAAGGTGGATAGGTGCCTCCCAGGAATATCAGGGCTCATTCACGGATATCCAGGAATCCACTTCTCCCTGGAGACCCCACAGGGGGATCACATCGCAGGTTTCGAGGTTGATTAGCACCGGGAGCAAGCTCGGATCTGGACCGTATATGGTGATTGCCAACCATTCGCCATCCGCGCTCCAGTCACCTACTAAGACAGTGATGTCATCCATGTCGACCAACAATCTTCTATCAGCAGCGTCTGTACGGGCAATATAAATACCTTTTGCTAACTGTCCAAAGACCTGGTCTGCAAAGGCAATCCAATCTTCATGCGGAGTAAGAGCATAGTTTGAACTGGGTTTAATATTCTCGGATTGGATCAACTTATTCACCTCCCCGGTTTCAATATTTACCGTTCGGATCGCAGCACCACTTTGAGAAAATGCCTCATAGACAATTCTTTGCTCATCTGGCAGCCACCTGGAAATATTAACTATATCCTGGCTTTGGAAAACCGATTGCAGGTCTGTGCCGTCTGGATGCACGCGGTAGATGGTCTGGTCGGTGAGGCGCTTGAAAGCGATCCATTTCCCATCCGGTGACCATATCGGGTACTCATCGAATTCCGTGGTTCCACTCAAATGGGTGGTTTGTCCTGTGCTAATATCTGCCAGGTAGATTCCATCTCCTCGGGAAAACGCCAGGATTGAAGCGTCTGGTGAAAGCGAAGGCCAGGAACCGGTGGCAATTTCCTGTCTCTGATTGCCATCGAGGGATGTCAAGAAAATCATGGGCAATGGCTGGCCAGATGGCATCATTAATAGAAGTTGTCCATCCAATCCATCCGGCAACTCTGTAGGATATTGATCTTTGAGCTGCTCCCATTTATCAAGGGTCAGGCAAACCTGCGTTTGTGGGGTTTGCGTCGGGAAGGACTGATCGTGATCAACCGGCGGCTGCCAGCTTACCTGCCAGGGGCCATCCATGCGGTAGCTGGCATTACTTAAGACCATCTCTCGCACCCCTGTTGGAATCTGATCATACGTAAATGCACTCGTAAACTCTCCATTTCCACCTGAACCACCTCCCTTTCCGGATATCATCTCGCTGCGGTTATCGGGGTCCGACACATGAACGCCTAGTACATCTGGATCGCCTTTGAAGGTGGATTCGAGCCAGATGCTGCCATCCAGATCTTGGTAAAGCTCGATGGTAGTGAGGTGCACCAAATGCCCGGCAATATCCAGTTCTTGGTTGATGTCCCAGCTTTGGCCCAGCTGTGGATCCAGCCCAAGGTCAATTTGAAGGGAGATCTGTGTACCCGAACCGACGATTACAGATGGGACCGAAAGCGTCCATGGACCAGGGTATTCCTTGCTGTTGGTTTGCACTGCCCAGGAGGAAGTTTGCTCGTTTTCTAAATGACTAATTTCATCAGGAGGGACAGCTTCAATTGGGATGACATTTCTATTTGCATCAGTCAGGATAAAGGTGTCATCCCGGAGACCGATAACATCATCCAGGCCATCCCAGGAAAAGTACCCTTGGAACAAGTAACTGTTTTCCAGGTCAACCACTTTCTCCAGGATCAACTGGATACCAAATTTGTTGGATAGGACTTCTGACGTGGGGCCGGGCGTCCCAGGATAATCCGCGGCCAGTGTAGTCTGGGCAGTGGGTGATGGTTCCGGTGTGGGCAATTCATACACTGGCATCAAAAACAAATCATCTGGTGCAGGCACGAACTGGAGTTGGATCTCCCAGTTCTCTGGGGCGACTCCGGCTGGCATACTCTGCAGAATTGGGATGATAAGAGTGACTTCATCCACACCTGGCGGCAGAGGGGGATATACAAGGCGCATTTGAAAACCAACTGCCCATCCTCCGCCGCCACCACTGATGGGTTCGAGAATGGAGCCGTCTGGCAAGCGCAGCACTTCCAAAGAACCCGTCGTGGCACCTTCTTCTTGCGAATTGGCCGCTTGAAGGGAGAGTCCATCCACCTGATAAACGATAATCGTCCGTTGATCATCAGCTGCCCCTTGTTTTACGTTCAGCGTGATCCCTTCACGTTCCATGGTGACCGGTTCAGCAAGTATGTGAAAGTCAACATCGCTCTGCACCAGACCCACACCGGGAATGTAGCCAAACAAGCCGCGCACAGCAGCCAACACACGCTGAGGACCGATAGCCAAAGTAGTGACAATTAGCACGGCCAAGACAACCAGAGTTACTGCCCAGGCTAATCGTAAACGCCATGCTGGATGCCTTCTTGAAGGCTGATATCCTCCTGCCTGTGAAACCAGTTGGTACCGCAGCTTGCTTACGAATTCCGGAGACGCATCTGGAACCCCCATTGCGTTACGGATATCGTTCTCAAATTCACGGGAAAGAATAATCTTACTCATTGGTACCCTCCAACTGTCTTTGCAACCGGGTCAGCAGTCGGTATAACGATTTTTTCACTGCTTCTTCATTGCGCCCTAATATCGATGCAATCTCGCGAAATCTCAACTCAGCCACATAACGCAAGCGGATCAATTCTCTATCATTTTCGGGTAGGACGTCGATCAAACGTGCTAATGCTTGTTCTCGTTCTGTCCTGATGATATGTTGGAGAAGATCAGATTCAATCTGCACTTGGTGAACTTTGTCAAGCGGTACCCGCTTCTCCTGTTGGCGGAAATAATCGGCTGCTTTACCGCGTGCAATGGTGAATAACCAGGCCGCGAAATGTCCGCTATGGCGATACCTGGTAAACCCTTCCAGGGCGGCAAGAAAGGTCTGTGAGGTGACATCCTCAGCTTCAGGTAAACTGCCTATCCGGCTGTAAAGATAGCGGAAAAGAGCTTGCACATACCGGTCATACAACTGTCCAAATGCTGCTGGATCGCGTTTGGCAGCTGCAACCATTGCGGCCTCAATGTCCTCCCGCTGTTTTTCCTGCGAAACTAATTGTTTTGTGTAATCAACCATATCCACTCTATCACCTAAGATGCTTTAGTATTTTAGCTCTATAGGTTAATCGGAGAAAGAGGAAAAAAGGGACATATATTTTCGGTGAGTTGAATCTACGTCTTTAAGAGATACCATCTATCGAGTTCCTTAAAATAGAAAGGGCGATATGACAGCCTTTATTAATTGTATCCAAATCGGCCAGGGTGTCCTTAGTGGGCATAATATAACTCAGCAGAGCTTATGCTCACAGGATTTTATGAATTTCGTTAATCCCATTGGCGATCGGAAAAAGATTGCACAAATCAAAAACCAGCTGCGCAAGCAGGGGCGCTTTCGCGATCTGTTGTTGTTCACGATGGGAATCAACTCCGCTTTGCACATTTCCGATTTACTGCAATTGCGGATCGGTCATTTTCTGGATGACCAGGGAGGTTACAAACAGCGCTTCCGGATTCACGAACAGAACGGAACAAACGACACGAAGCAGCGATCAACCAAAGAATCCGAGAAGCATTTGAAGAATATCAGTCAGCTTCCCCTGGCGCTGCCAATAACCCTGAGAACTGCGAGTCCTTCAACACCAGGATGAATGCCTGCTCCAAACCAATCAAGTGAGGACAGGCTGGCTGAGAAGATTCGCCATGAGCCAGGTCAGTTCGAATCTCCTGTGATCAAATCCTTCACCCAACTTTGAATCCACTGCGACAAAACCTTAAACTGCGAAACTTCCCAGGGTGACGTATTTTCTATGCCCTGAATTTGGCGCACAACCGATTCTGCATTTGCCCCAACCCCTTCGACCATCATCAAGCCTTCCGGTTTCATGCCATCGCCTACCATCCACAGCCCTCGCTCGGCAAATATCTGTTCGCGCAAATCATAACCTTGCGACGCCCAATTTACCGGAAACCGGTCCGGAAAATGCGAACTCCCCAGAACCTCGCAATTATCAAAATCTCTACCGAAAAGGTACCTCCAATCTTCCAGTGCCAATTGGCGTTCTTCCAGCCAATCTGCTCCCTGAGGGATTGTCTGGTGACTGATGAGCAGGTGCTTTCCTGGAGGAGCCAAATTCGGATCTACATTACTGGCTTGCAAAATACCTGCTACTCTTTTGGTATCCAGGCAAAACATGATCGAATCGTGGTCAATCAGGCTTTTAGGGCTAAGAATCTGCAATTTGAAGCCAATCGCAGTTGGTGGGGGCAGTGGCAAGGGTTGGCTGTTGTCTCCGCATAGACCGGAATCCTCCCCCATTTTGAGAGTCTTGCCCGGACCAATATTGCTGATGATAAGGGGAGTTTTGACCTTGTAGGTTTCCTTTTGGCGGCGATCAAAGAGGGTGACACCGCTGACGCGATCATCATCTAGAAGAAGATTTTGCGCTCGTGTATTCTTACGGATCACGACTCCAGCGTTCTTTACCGCCAGACCTAATTGCCTTGCGACCTCGCGTGCTCCACCTTTCGGCACGCCCGGTAATCCATATTTGAAGATCATTTCTGTCACTTTTCGCCCCTCAGAGTAGGGCAGGTCAAAGACAGTGGTGGAAAGTGAAAACTGGTAATAGCGATCGATGACCGACTGAATAAGATCAGACAGTCCAATTTCGAGCAACCAATCCCCAAAGGAAGCTTCGTAATCCTTTTTCAACCAGGTTTGCAACAATCCCCGAATAACTGAAATTTTTTCTCCGAAAGTGGGGAAAATTCTGAGAGCGTCGATAGAATTACGGGCGATTATGTGTTCGCCATGGATATGAAAAGAGGCAAAGACCTTAGCTCTGGAAATTTTTATGTCAACCCCCGACCGCCGGAGTGCCTGTGCAAAAGGCCCTGTATCCCCATGTGGAAAGGTATGAAAGGCACCTGATGGAATTTCTGAGCCTTTGACCTGAAAGCCGGAAAAACGTCCACCAAGAAAACTGAGGTTTTCAACAAGCAATACCCTTTTACCTGCCTGAGCCAGTTGGCAAGCCGCCAGCATTCCCCCCATTCCCGCCCCGATGACGACCACGTCAAAATATTCGGGTTTATCCACTCTTGACACCTTTTTTCTGAGGCTGTGCTGCTCGCAACGGTATAATGACATCCACCGGGCAGACGTAAATACAGCGATCACACTCAATGCACAGATCATGATGGATGGTGGCGATAACCGTCTCGAATGTAATGCAATTTTCGACTGGGCAGTTGTACTTGCACCATTCACAGGCGATACACTCTGCTTCGATTTTAAGGTAAGGGGATGGTCCGTTGATTGCCATCATCCTTCTATAATTTTGTCCAGAAGACTTTGACTTTGAACCCATTTAGGTTCTACCCAAATTATATACAAAGAAACTGCCCAACAGGAGCATGAGCGGCGGGGCGTGTGCACTCCAAGCGCAGTTTTACCCCGAAACAATTGACCACTAATCGCGCCGCTAATCCGCAGGTGTGGCCACGCCCACTCCATGCAAAGAGGGACTGCACTCCCATGTGGTGAAAGCGGTATTGCGGCGTAGACATATCTCGTTATGACGAAGCCCGATCATGCTTCATGCGCCACACTGTCCATATGCCATATGCCTCTGCCAGCAAAACACTGACAATGGAGATAGTATAAGCGACAGCCGAGAAACGAGACCAGTCCAGTGTAGCAGGATGACGCACCAGGTTGATGGCATGCAAAATGCCATACAGTGTGTGACTCACCAAAAAGGGTGGGAGCAGCTCCCTGCCATTTTCCCATGATGCTTGAACAGCGATAATGCCTGTGCCCACTCCCCATGCGCCGATGGCCTGGGATGTAAGGACTGACAGTTTCCACAGCCAGAGGGGTATCCTCATTTCGGGGAGAAGAGGCATTACTCCACCAAATAAGAACCTGACTGCGCCCTGAACGAGCAGGGCGGTGCGCAGCCAAACGGGTAGAGGGGCGTTGTGGGGCGGATCAACCCCAGGCGGACGTGTCTGAACCGCCCAAAGTATCCCCATTGCTATTGGTACGCTGACAAACACGCCCAGCCACACCCACGTGCCGGCTTTCGTGATGTAGTGCAGGCTGTCGAAATGGAAACGATCCAGTGAACTAGGGTGATAATCAATGTCAGCAGGGTAAAAGCCCATTCCCCTGGTACTGCATGCTTTCGCGGGCGGAGAGGAATTCCAGCAGGAAACTGGCCAAATATCCCGCACCCAGGAAGGCCGCGCTTAGTGGCGGGTTGATAGTCCATGAAAAATACACGCCGGTTTTCTCGGAGAGCAGATAAACAGAGAGGCCAACGGACAGCACCAGAAAGCTGGCAAGATAAAGAAGTAATCGAATACCCCGTGTCGTTTTCTTTAGATTAATATTGTTCACCTAAAAGTTCCTTTTTATGTGTCAAACCCCGGCTCCCATGTGGGAGCTTACTCAGTATTTGCCAAGCAGGTATCTCTGGGCAGCTCTTCGCTCTAAACACATACAACTGCCCTACGAACAAACGCTCGAGCTGATCGGGTCACACAATTCGGTCCTCAATTTCCCAGGTGTGATCAAGCACATGCCAGGCTACCCGGCGAATAAAAAATCGCGGTGGCCATATGATTCCGCCACGCGGGCTGCGTTCTGGCAGATCTCCATTTAATGCAGCTTCCAGTGCGCTTAATATTGCCCCCCGCGTTCGTCTGATCTCTTCAACAGGATTAATTCCGCTTTCTCTCTTGTGCTTCCAGGCAAGTCGCGCCAGGTATCCTCGATCGGCTTCGAGGACATGGTCTAAAATCTTTTCTACATCTCTGCCACCACCACGCGGGCCTTTTCGCAACTCTCTGCCTGCAGCTTGCTGCACAGCACTATCGAATGCCTGCCAACATGCCTGCAGTATTTTTTGTAAACGCTCAAACTCCATTCGATCAATCGGTTCTCGATCAGCATCCAGCATGATTGCAGGGGCTCCGAAATCAGTCGTAGCATTGCCAGCATGCCGTTCTGTCACAATTAAATCAGATTCATCAGCGGGGACCTGGAATTCAATTTCCGTACTTTGCAGAAGTGCCCCATAGCGCGGGCCGTAGTCAACCAGAGCTTGAAGAGCCGTTTTTTCATCCCGGCCGCTGCGACACCAACCGGGCCAATCAAGCGCACCGGCAAATGATTTCTTCTTACCAATTTCAAGGAACACTTTGATTGAGTTCATAAAGAACGCTCTGCGATAAAATTCTGCCACCCCGCTCATTTTTAGCCAGAGAACGGCTTTGCCTTTCTCTTAAGGTCAAGGGGTCGGCTGAACGTGGTGGTTGGGCAGCGCTCGTGCAATGACGAAGCCAAAGAAATCAAAATGTCTTCCGGCCTTCATCAATAAAATCTACTATCTCTTGAGTGGTTATTCCCAAGTCAATCCCTTCCACATCTAAGGGAGATTGCGTTTTTTGCTGGAGCCTGATTACAAAAACTCGGCCATCCTTGCGCTTTATTCGGACCTCACCCTCTTTTGCTGCTTGATCTAAGAGGGAAGCTAAATTTTGACGTGCTTCTGTGTAGGTATAAACATTCATCACACCACCTCGACTACTTCAATTTTCATCTCTTGCGCAACTTGAGCAAGCTTACGATCCAAGGTAATTAATGCCGTCTGGTATTTCATTGCGCATCTAAGCAGGTATGCATCGTAGGCATAGATGCCATGTTCTGCAACAATCGCTAATGTATCTTCTAACTCAACTTCTGTAAAACGTATCGGTATTTGACGGTAGATTTCTATCGCATCAAGAGCTTGTTCAAGAGAAACTCTTCTCCGATTTATCATCGCTGAAAATGCATTGCCAATTTCCCAATGAATTGAAGATGGGGCAAGCAAATCAGCACCTTTGGTGATTTCGATCAGTTGTTCTTTTTCAGGTTCGTTTGCAATTACAGCAATAATGACTGAAGCATCAACAACGAATTTCATGATTTTCATCCGTGTATGTTACCTGTACAGTTGTACATAACATTATACCTGAATTTCCATACAAGAATCGTCCATCCACAAATCGCGCTGCCTAACGTAGGCGTAATCGGCTCACCATTTTTGCAATCCGATACAATTTAATTACAGCCAAAGTTAGTAATTTTCGCACCGCATACCCTCATCCGAAGACGGGTCGACTCTACACAGGATTAGCCCGCTTTTGGTTGACCAAAGCCTTTTGCTGTGAATATATCAGGTGATTTCTCAGCCAACGCAAGCTTAGACAATTATTCAGTGAAAATGTTGCAGTTACGCCTGCCTATCTTCCCGCGTTTGAGCATGAAGCGATTTATTTATTTCTTGAATGAGTGAACTTTGCGAAGGCAATAAGCCTTCATAAAATCTAGATTATGCCTTCTTTGTCTTTCTCTCCAATCCCCAGGCAACCAGGAAAAGGATAGCCGGTGGCACAACAAAAAACCAGAAAATCAGAAAGTTTACCAACCAATCACCTTTCAGCATGACCCAGATTAATTCACGGACAAACATGGTGGCTATAGTAATAATTCCACCAATGAGTTCCCATCGCCAGGCAATCAATAATCCCAAGATAGCCACTCCCCATAAACTCAACAAGAACCAATCCGAGGCTGGGACTGGTTCTGTGGCATAAGGATCAGGGATGAAAATTCTGAGCAGGGCAACTACAAAGACCAGGATACTCCAAATGCGTGCGATCCAACGGATATTTTTTACAGAACGAGAAGCAGCATTCACATTGCTCATGGGCTATCTCCTTTGGGCGAAAGTGAATAAAAGCTGTCACTATTAGTATAGGACTGCGAGCTAATGGTACCGGCTTCACCCGTGCGGGGAGTGCGGGAAAGAGTCTTCCCCACAAGACACCCTGAAAGCGCGTGTGGCCGCCGGTTTGCGCGCGCGGAGGGCGGCCGGCTGCAGCCAAGATTAGGCACACATACGTCTTTCTTGACCATATTTAATCATCTCTACCTTCCAGTGCCTTCGCAACAGCATCGATAAACCGATGGGCAAGCGTTCCGTCTGCGTCACGGTCAGCGTTGAATTCGGTGATAACCAGTCCGGCAAGCTTACGGCTGGCTGTAAATATGCTAAGCACAGACATCACTTCGTCGAAACTTAACCCTTGGTAGTGCGGTACATCCGCTCCCACGCCCCGGCCAGCATCTCCGATCCGCTGGCGGATGCGGCAATATTGATAGTTTAATTTGATGTAGGGCCCCTGCAGGATGGAAGTATGGCAAGCGATTTCCGCGGGAGGTATTACATTCTGCAGGTTCGGGCTATGGGTTGGCGGCGACGGCTTTCATTTGGGTGAGGTAATGCCCCAAGACATTATCCCAGCCAGACACGTAGCCTGCGCGAGTCTCTTTGGCCTCGTCGCCTAAGATTTCCCAACCGCGGTGGATCAACTCTAAGCGGGTACCCTCGCCTTCAGTTTCAAAGCGGACTTCGAGTTCCTGGGCAGTGTTCTCGTCACGGCCGGGGTGCCAGGACATCATGAAGCGGTGAGGCGGCTCCCAGGCCAGGACGGTTCCCCAAGGCGCTTCGCTGCCATCCTTTTGAATCTCGTACACACGCCCGCCTTCGTGTCCTTCCACATGGCAGGATTCGGCCTCAGCTTGACCAACCGATTTGGTAGCCAGCGGCCACCAGGTGGTGATACCTTGGGTGAAGAGGTTGAAGGCGGCCTCCACCGGCAAGGATACCTGTATGGATTTTTCCACAGGGGGCAGTACACTTTCGGGTTTATTAGCGTCAGTCATTGTTATTCTCCTTTTGCTTGATTTTCTGCTGCACGTTGAAAGTCAGCCAGGACATCGTCCCAAAGATTTTCGACATAGCGGCGCAATTCAACCAGGCCGTCCGGCGCGAGGCTATAAATGCGGCGGGCGCCCTCTTTTTTTACATTGACCAGGCCTGCGGTCTTGAGCACGGATAGATGCTGCGAGACGGCCGGCTGGCTGATAGAGACGACTTTGGTGAGGTCATTGACGGAGCAAGGTCCTTTTTGCAAGCGCTCTACGAGAGCGCGGCGATTGGGGTCTGCAAGGGCTTCGAGCGAGAGTATATAAGTCATAAGTTATATAAGTATACACTTATATAACTTGTCTGTCAAGGGGGAGGAATTTCGGGGCCGGGGAGCTGGGATAGCAGGGGCACGCTCCTTCACAAGGATTTCCCCCAAACCCAATCACACGAACAGGCTATCAAATCGCGCCGCATCCCCGGTCCGCTCCAACGGTGGTCAGGCGGTCGCCTATTTTTCCAAGAACACTTCATAGAGGGCTGACGTTTCACCCTTCTCAAGCAAGAAATCATCATCCTCGGGGTAATATTTGGCTTTTTCAGGCTCATCACCGGCAAACTGCCTTACCGAACCCAGCGAGTCCCACAACGTCACTAAGAGAAAATGAGCTATATCGCCCTCGTCTCGCCGCAGAAAATACAATCGCTCAAGCCCAGCTACAGAACCGTAATCTGGCGCGGCCCGTACCTTCAGAAAGTCAGCATATTCGTCAGCGTCTGCTAAGCGTGTCCTTCCGTGCCACAATCGCGCAATCATTAGGTTGCCTCCAGTCTATAGAGCTACGACACAAGCGACATTATACGGCCTGTTCAGCGTACTTCCCACCTTATGCGTGCCTGCGAGATCAGTTTCCGCACTGCGTCGACGACCAACTCCGGCTCATCCCACATAATCGAATGACCGCTATTTTCCGCCACGAGCAGCTCGCTGTTCGAAGACAAACTCGCCAGCAGCTCCATTGCCGCTGGCCACCATTCCTCCTGAAATGCCTGCCCGCCCGTAAACGGGATGCCATGAGTTATTACAATCAGCGGTATATCACCGAGACTCCCAAATCCTCCCGCGACTCGCATTTCAGTTGGCGTCAAACGGTAGGCAGCACTCCCATTGACAGCCGCTTCCCAGATGTCTGGCCTCGCTATCTCCCGGAAAAACGGCTGTCGAATCTCTCCGGAATCTCGGGAAGGGGGAGCGCAGCGGGGGAGAAGCGTAGAAGGAGTTTCAAAACACCGAACCTGGCAAGTAGAACCTGTGTACGAGCACCGGCAAGTGACGATTCTACGAAATCGAGATTAGAGAAGAGGCTCTGCTCCTCAGAAGCATCAAGCAGCAGCACACCGGCGACATCATCGGGATACAGTCGAGCATATGTACGGACATGCAGGCCTCCCTTCAAATGCCCCACCAGGATGTACGGACCTGGAACTTCAGCCGCTGAGAGCAGCGCCTTGAGATCGCGCGCCCCGTCTTCAAACGAAAGCTCGCTCGGACTTGGGTCGCTCCAACCGAATCCTGCCCGGTCGTAGCTGCAAACGTGTGAAAATTCTGCCAGTTGTTCTTCGAGCGGCCACCACTGTACGGACGAACTTCCTCCGCCGGCTTCGAGAAGGACTGCCGGTGAGCCGCCACCCATACACCTCAGGTGTAACTTTCGACCGTCGACATCAAAGAGCTGGCCCGGCGCAGGAAAGCGCGCCGCATCGCGGGCCGCGGAGAGTCTTTGGTAAATGAAACCGCCGGCCAGCGCTACGACCAGGAGACCTGCCACGACGAGAAGAACGTTGATCAAAAGCTCCTCGATACGTTCATTAAGTAGTCAAGTCGCATTACGTAAAAGCTCAGCGGCGCGGCGACTATGCTCAGAACGATTCAATCACCATAACCATCAATGCTTTTGGTGCCCCGCTTTACCACAGTGTTAGCTGCGCCCGCTCCAGAGATTGTCAGCCAGCCCAAGATAAGTTGGGGTTTCCTAGTCCACAAGTTTACCGCATATCATGTACAGCATCGAAGATGATGCGCGACCATACTCTACTGACAAGCCATTTCTGTCGTTGCCCAACCAAGATCCTCGAAAGTTATATCTACCTGCTGAGCTATATCTTCTATGCTGGCTGAAGTTGTATTGCAGTTGTCATGGCTTAACCCTGTAATGAGCAGCCTATACCTTTCACCTACTCTGATTTGGTCGCTTTCAAACTTAGCGAATTTACTGATCTCTTGAACAGGAATGATGATTTCTTCAGGCGTTACACCCTGGTACTCAACGCCCTCCGGACAATCTATCTCCTCCTGCTGCAACTCAGCATTATAGGAAACGGCGCAATTGGCAGTTCTATTCATGATTTCAAGCTGATCGGCATTCCATAATGTAAATCTCAGGGGCGCACCCTTAGAAAACATCTGCGCATCAATCGGCACAGTAAAGGTTACGCTGCCTGTTGAATCGATGGCAGAGGATTGCACCGCGCACGCGGATAGGATCGAAAGGAGGATAAGAATTTGTACAAACGTAACCAGTTGGCCCTTTTTCATGATATACACCTCGTTAAGAGTACACGTTTTCCACCAAGAGTAAATTCTCCTCTTTCCGGACTGGCAAACGGTTTGTTTAGCCGTCGTGTGTTTTTGCCTGGCAGCCTCCAGCCGCTGTTGATCCAATAATCGGGATAACGACCTATCTAACCACGTTGATATAAATTGTCCCGTGCACTTTTCACACGGTCTGGCGAGGGGTCAGGCATCTGGTTGATTATCTGAAACCCATTCTCCTGGAGTAAGTGGGGTCGCCACTTTCTCGCACAGTTCCTGCCACCGATCTATCATTCCTTCTAGACATAGCGAGGGAATGTAACCAAGCTTAAGGGTTGACCTGATGGTGTTTTTCCGAAAGATACGATACGCCACGGCCAGTGGCAGGAAAGGTTCGCAGGCATCAAACCTGAGGATGGGGGCATAATGGGCCGCCAAATCAAGATCAATGTCTGCGGAACTCGGGCGAGATGCAAAGAGTGAACTTAGATTGGGGTTAGGGATGTTCACGCTTCCTCCAATGCAACGCTCAACGCTGACGAAAGAAATTGGTGATGCGAAGGATCTCGCCAACGATCGTTGTGTTTCCATCTGGCCCGGGAATAGGACGGCCAGGTGTACCCTGACCGGTGGAAATATACAGCGCGCCGTCGGGTCCAATGGCAATATTGGTAGGCGCGTCAAGCCCATCGGCCAGCACACGAGGTGGACAGCCGTCGGCTGGATATAAGGTGATACGTCCGCTAAATCGCAGATAACCCCCATGGACGGGAAGTGCTTGCGGATCGTAAAGATCGTATCCTATTGGGAGAAGCTTGGTAGGGGTAGCTGCCATTTCGACGACGTAAATATTGCCGTCCGCATCAATTGCCACGTCCACTGCGGTAGTCAAGCCGATGATCTCGTCAGTAGTTTCGCCCGTACCGGGATCAACACGCACTATTTTGGCGTCTCCTTCGACAAATGGGATGATGTCGTCAATACTGCCTGTTTGCAGGTTACCAACGCTTCCGGAGAACAAGGCGACAAGCAGATCACCGGTCTCGGGATCTACCGCAAGACCCGCAGGCACCGCTTGTTGACCGCTGTCCAGCAAGGGGAAGACCAGGATTTCTTGAACTTGGCTGTCAAAAGAGATCTCGATAAGTGTATTAAAACCGCTCTCTACGGCAAAGATTTTATCCTGGTCACGGTCGAAAGCGATCCCATTCATATTATTGCGGTTTGCCAAGGTAAATCCTACGGCTCCCTCGGGGCTAATTTCGTGAAGCGCCATACTGTTGCTCAACCCGCCGTCGTCCACCGATAGAAATAATCGCCCATCGCTGTGCAACAACAAATCGCTGGGCCCGCTGACCTCGTCCCGTCCTGTGCCATACGCTGACAGGCCATTATAAGTAATGAAATGGCTGAACCAGCGCTCAGCCTCAGCTTCGTCTTCGAAGTCTCCATCACCATTAATGTCGGTGTACTTGGTGAGTTTGCCATTCCATTCAGTTGGATCGAGCGAATAATGTCCCGTTCCCGCCTCAACGACATACAATTCCCCTGTCA
>SDBV01008204.1_pt1 | contig 14129 bp, 16 predicted proteins | sample 2277081 | NCBI WGS metagenome assembly SDBV01 (sample SAMN10402039, study PRJNA504765) | marine sediment metagenome | isolation source: marine sediment core GS10_PC15, 223 cmbsf | place: Arctic Ocean: Southern Knipovich Ridge | collected 2010
GAGAAAAGGTGATCCGATGAGAATTTGTGCGAATATCGAAGCGGGGGCCTGTTTCCCCCATCGCTCGCGGGTGATTAAAGGACCCCATCCCCCAATGCGAGCCAAATTTTTTAATTTTTTCTATAACTCTTTACGTGCCAAGGAGATAAATGAATAAACCGGATACAATTACTGGTGGTCAGGCTTTAATGGCCCGTGAGAGATATTTACGTAAATTATCATTACCTTCTGGCGTCAAGATGGTAGAGTGCAAACCAGAAGATGTGAATAGTCCTGAGGCTATAGAGCGATTCAGGCTGTTTCACAACGGCCTAATAAAGGAATCTAATGATCGAAATGACGTTATAATGCGTGAAGGAATAGAAGATGAATTATGACAGAAGTAGCTTAGGTAAAGCGCTGGGGTATTACGTAACCCCAGAGATCTCTGTTCGAGTCAGGGCTATCTGCCCACCTTTTTTTAATTTTTTCCGTAACCTATTGGCGGATATAGAGATATGAAGATATTCGGAAAGATAGTGAAGGATAACGGGGTTGATACTGGTCGTTGTGGAAATTATACATGGTGGTGTCCACGTTGTGAGGAGGGTTATGCTGCTCTTTTTGTTGCTACCACACGTACTACTAGCGAGAAAATGGATGCGTGTAAGATGTTGGAGGCTGCTATTTCGGTTCATAAGTGTTCGTTGCGTTCCTTATTGATCTCATTACCGTCCCGTATATTGAGATGGTTTAGAAGGATTGCCCTATTATTGCATTTTTAACAACGATAGCCTGCCTGGCCGTGGTGCTGACGGTATTCAACAAGCTGGTTAATGGTCCTTGCGAGCCGGATATGAGTAGAAAGTCCATAGGATTAGCGGCATGGTATCGAAGAAGGCTGTCCGTAAGGGAATCTCCTTTCTTTTATCAGTACGGACATGGGTTTACGGAGCAATTTTGGCGAATGGTATGGCGGGTGCGGATATTGATATTCAGGCGGTTTTTCCACCGGCCACGGAGAACGATCGACATAATGGCCGCTAAATACGGATTTAGGTCAAAGACTACTTCGTCCAGTTATTACGACTGGTGCCAGGAAATAGGATTGTATTTATGAGCATTTTAACTGACATGATGACCCTTCAAGAACAGATGTGTAAGGGTAGGCCAACTGCTATCGGAAGATGACTTTAAGTCGTTTCGTGATAATCTCTTAGATAAAATGGCTGTTGGTGAGGCTCCTATAGTTAGCCCGCCGTCTCAGATGTTTCTGGGCATACCGGTAATCAGTGTTGACGAGAATAACATTGACAGGGCGATTATAGACGAGAGGATGAAGGGTAGGACTGTGGCTACGGTTGTTGATAATGAGTGGAAGTTTTTGGAGCCTTTAATTGCGTAACCTAATGATTTTGGAGATGAAACGATGTCGAATTATAAGAACGCGAAGATAAAAACTGGTGAAGAGTTTACCACCGGATCGGGTTGTAAAAAAACAAGTTACACATTAGTGTATAATAACTTGGGTGTATATGACTCAGACAGCGATCATTCCGAAAAAATCCTGCGTGCCATGGTTGCCCAACTGAGCGCTGCAGTGGATCAGCACAAACTAATAGATAAACTCAATGAGTCGGTCTGTGAATATCTCACCGGCTTTGATGAGAGGCCGGTTACATCATCTGACGTCATTGCCGCCGCTTGTAGCGTCATTAAGGATGCTGAGAGTAAGGACGCCCGGATAAGAGAGCTGGACGTCAAGAATGAGTGGCAGGCTGCCCAGATAAAGTACGCCCGGGAAAGGCAGGCCGCCAAAGACGCCCGGATAGCGGAGTTGAATCGCAAGAGCAGTCGGGACCAGTTGAATATTGCGGGCAAGCATGTTCGGATAGTCGAACTTGAGAAGAATACCGAATTCTTGACCCGTGACAACTTTGAGAAGAAATTATTGATTGATTCGCAGATTAAGGAGATAGATGTCCTTGAGAAACAATTGCTGAAAAAGGCAGATTGCCAAGTTGGAGTTGACATGAGCGTTGATTTCAACAAACAGATTGCCAATATCGCCAAGATCGCCCGGGCTGAGGCGAAGAAGGTGGTACAGGAACATGAGAATATGAAATTCAAAAGCATAATCTCACCTGAGCAAATAATTGTCAATGGCCCGATCAAATGGAGTGACGATTAGTAATGAGTTTATGGTCTAAATTTTTAGCTTTTCCCGGCGTTGGCACCAAGGCTGAGGCTATTGCCGCTGAGGCTGATGTGGAGTTAGAAAGTGATTGTATTGAGGGTGGTCTGAGTATATCTCAATTAGAAGGTTTCGACTGGCAGCAGAAATTTATGGAGCAAGATTAGAATGGGGCGTATTTTGAGCACTATGTATAGAATATTGGAACATTTACCGATACTGACCTCTCGTGGTCGTCACCGGTATCATCGTTTCTTACCCACCAAGATAGACGGCTGCGTCCTGTGGCTACATGCCGGGGAGGGGGTGGTCTTATCCAGCGATGACGTAAGCGACTGGGAAGATCAGTCGGGTAACGGCAATGATTTAACTCAGGCTACGGCAGATCGGCGCCCTGGTTTTAATCCTTCTGACGGCGAGATCGTCGGACTACCGTCAGTGGATTTTGAAGGGTCGGCGGTAGGTAAAAGACATAAGATCGTCAGTGGCGTTTTAGTGGTGGCCCAGCCATTTACGGTATGCGTAGTAGCGAAACGGGATGCTGCCAACCCCGTTGAGACCGGTAGTGTGATGTGGGGCGGTAGTACCGTGGCGGTGCCGCATAATTCTATCTCTCCATTACCCAGGGTCGAGAGTTTGGGGGTGGGTGCCACTTTTATCAGGGCCGATCCTTCTAATCTTGCCACTTGGGTGGTTGGCACTAACGTCTTTAACGGCGCCAGTAGCGTTATCTGGCATAACGGTAAGTCTGTGGGCAGCGGTGCCCTGGACGCCGATGCTCTGGACCTGGTGAGCTTAGGCGATTACGGTACCCACAATGCGAATGGTGATTATTTTGATGGACACATAGCCGAGTTCATCATATATGACCGCAAGTTAAAGAACGGTGAACGTAAGGCGGTCGAGAAATATTTAGGTAGAAAATACGGAATAGGGGTAAGATAGTATGGCTTTAATAGTTAGTTGGGACGGTGCGCTATTAACCATAACCGGTGGTACTTCCGGGACGCCTATTACCTGGAAAGATGTCTGGGATTATGATGTGGACAGTACCGATGTGAATGGCGCCGGCGACACTGCCGGTACTCCGGTGCTATTAAGTTCGTGCATGACCGAACATGCCGAAAATGGGTTGTATGAGATTAAACGTGATGTCCGGTTCGGCGACACTTCAATAGAGACACACTTCCGGTCCCGCGACGAGTTGGTTTATTTCGATGATGGATTTGATTACACTGTTACTAATAATGCAACTCTGGAAATTGGCGATGCTTCCGGTGCTGGTGGCTTTAAGGGTTCTGCCTGGTCGGTTATGTTGGATGAGACGAACACTATTGTAGCTGAGGGGCAGACTACTGCAACTTTTGGCACTTATGGCTCTTTGCTTATCAGGCGAGATGAGGGAGTTAGACGCATACAAGGATTTTATTCCGGCACCTGGATTGCACGTAACTTAATATATTCAGGGGCGGATGGAGGTAGTGCGGGGTCTGAGTTAAGGCTTTTCTCTGCCGCCTCATTGGATTGGATAGATGTGGATATACTTTATCTCCGCAATCTTACCATGGATGTTTCACCAGATGCGTTTGAAAATGTGCATATCCATGATAACAGATATACTTTCTATGCCACTCCTGTCACTATAGAGGGATTGAGTACCACAGATGCTTCTACTAATGATGTTTGGCTTCAAGGGGCAATTACTCTAACGCTTAAAGACCCTCTGTTTACGCCGAGTAGTTTGAATATTGACGATGCCGGTGGAGTGGTAACACAACAATATACCTGTAATATTCATGTTGTTGATCAGAATGGTGATGACTTTAATTCCAGTGCCGTAACTGTGGTAGGTTGCGACTATGCCCATCTGGTTGAAGGATCCGATTCTAAAACCTATAAATGTATTACCGACCATACTTCTGTCGATGCTACCCATAAGCCTATCACCGGAACCAACTGGGGCGGGTTCTTTGAATTGTATGATTCCGGCGGCGGTTTGGGTGGACCGTGGGTTACTACGAAAGATTATAAAGCCAATGAGTCCGAGTTTTTAGTTGCTACTGATTCCAATGGTGATATCGCTGAGCAGACTATTGACTATAAGCTATGGTCGGGAGCAAGTGAAGTATTGGAGGTGAGGATTCATCAGTTTACTTTCCCCGCCTCCGATGGGGTTTCCAAGATCAGGAAGGATGTGATTGTAGATCATCCTCTGGTATGGGAATATGCGATGGCAGATGTGCCGGTTCTCTCTAAGGATATACAATTCCAAATACCCAATACCGCCGGCGGGCAGGGGCTATGTAAATTGCCCGGCGCTGATAGATGGTTTTGGGCTGACAGTGGCACCACTATTACTGAATTTAATGCAGTGGGAACAGCCATTGATACTATAACTACCGGCACCCATTCCGGGGGGTTGGAGTTGATGTGGGATACGCTTAACGGCTCAAGTAACCCTTATATTCTATCTGCTTATAACACAACCAATGCCACTCCCGCTTTAGCAACGGCTGGATTAAAACAACTTGATCCTGATACCCAGGCAACTATCCAAACTTGGGACATGAACTCAATAGGTTATCATAATCTGTCTTTAGTCGCTTATGCCGGTAATCGCAAAGTATATTATATAACTGCTTTAGCCGGTGCCGGGGCCACTCGACCGTTCAAAGTAACGGAGGTAACTATCAATTCCGATGGTACTATTGCCGCGGGGAGAGAATGGAGTCATGACGACATAGGAGCCTTACAGGGTTGTTGCTGGAAGGATGGCTATATCTGGATACTGTTCGATTTCGATAGGTTCTCTGGAAATAAGAATGGTTCGATTTGCTATTTGAATCTTAATCAGGACGGTTCTATAGATGTCAATCCTGTATGGGAACTAAATGAAAATGAGGAGGCGGAAGGATTATGTTGGGATAATTCCGATTGGTACTGGGGTAAGGTTTCAGCAACCGCAAATAAATTTGATGTCCATAAAATAGCTGGAGGTAATATTCTGGCAGCGGAACAATCTATGGAACCGGACTACCACTGGCCTTTGAACGACAACCTGGGGTCGCCGGGTGTGTTGGATAACAGGGGTAAGGGCAACGGGCTTCTTTATAATAATAATACCCTTGCTAATACCGAGGACATAAGCGGTACTGGTTTCAAGCAGGGTGAAAAAGCCTTAAACCTCGACGGTACTTATAAAGTGGTTCTCCCTGCTTTGGGAATACCTGATGCTCCTCTTGTGTATATGACTTGGATAAATCCTGATAGCAATACAGGTTACATTTTTTCTACTAGAGATGATACTGTTGGTGGACTAAGCTGGTTCATTGGTGCTGATGATATAATGATTGGTTATTTGGGGGCTTCTTCCCAAATAACCTGTGGCCAAGCTCTTACACCCGGTGTTTGGCAGCATGTGGCATTGCTTTATAACGGTTGGGGAGGAATATTCTATATCAATGGGGTGAAGATAAACTCTGACAAGACTGTAGTAGGAACTTGGACACCCACGGCAATATGCGGCATTGGTGACAGGGACAGTAATAACTCTCCTATCGGGGGATTACTTTCGGATATGCGGGTGTATCTAAGAAATATGTCAGTGAGAGAAATTAAGTCGGTGTACGAAGAAACTCTTTATGGATATACAAATTATGACTTCAAGAAATATCGCAGCCGCTATAGCGATTCCCAGTCCAGCAAGCCGGATACTTATCCTGCTTTGCAGTCTATATAGGGATCGGGGCATGGAATGAGTAAACTATGGGAAGATATTCAAATAAAACCAATCTCATAAACGCCAGATGGGGCGACAATGCGGGCGATTACGATCCCGTGAGGAGCGATGCCTCAAGTTTGACGCTTATAACAATATCTTTAACGGAAAGTGAATTACACGAAGGTTCCAGTTTTGGCTGTATAGGCGTAGAAGATTTATCTGTCAACAACGTGGTGGACTTGCAGATAACCACACCAGATACAACTAAATGGCTACACCTTACGATAAGCTACGATACTGAGAGCGAGACTATATTTGAATTTTATGAGAACGTTACCATAAATCAAGCGGGAACAACGCTGGCCCCCATACATCATCACAGGAACAAAACAGGTATTGTTTCGGGTATAGCAAGCGGCGGTTTGGCGAAAATTGTTAATACCAGTACGGCAAATGCAGAGGCGGATACCGACACCATAGGCGTAGGAGCTATATTATTAGCAACCAGCATCTCAGGGGCCGGCAAACAAGGCGGGGACGATAGTCACGACCACGAATGGGTATTAAAGCAAAACGAAACCTATACACTGAGGTTTACCGCCTCCTCTGCCGGTTATGTAGATTATCATTTAGAATGGTACGAACATATGGACAGGAGATAATAAAGGAAACAAGCGAAATGATTAAAGCGACAGAAACCGAGATCGTAAAGACCGCGCCGCTAAAAGAACCGGAAACCTGCGGAACGTGCATGACTAAATTCCCGGGCCATCGACCCTTCGAGATAATGATACCACCGGGACCGGAGGACAGGCCTAAAATTATAGGCAGTAACAAAAAACAAATGGTAAAGACAATGCCGTTTATCGTTTGTTGTAATCCTAAGAGTCCCCGCTGTCACCAGTTGTTGCATATAGATGGCACTTGCGATCAGCGGATACCGATCGAGGAGGTTGATAAGAACTAATGGAAAATACAAAGATATGCAACATTTGCAGGGAAGTCAAAGAGCTAGATGAGTTTTATAAGCATCCAAACGGCAGATATGGCAGGCAGGCTCGTTGTATAAGTTGCAGCAAAGCATATAGCAAAAAGAACCTTAAACGATTTAGGGGGAAAAACACAAAACGGAAACAAAAGGAGAGATGGCACAAGGATTTCGGCATGACAGAATTTGATTATCTTGAGATGTTTCGCAAGCAAAACGGGAAATGTGCTATATGTGGGGTGTCACACTTAGAATTAAAGAAAATATTATCCGTTGACCATTGCCATGAAACAGGCAAAGTCAGGGGGTTGCTATGCACTGATTGTAATTTTGGAATAGGCCACTTAAAGGATAATCCTAAAATCGTAGAATTAGCGGCAGAATATTTAAGAAAACATGAAGCACTGGTAAAAGTATGAACTAATAAACCAAAAGAAGTAGGCACTTCGGGTTTGATCTTCTGAAGGTGCTACGATCACCGCCTATCGTAGGGGCTGTGTAGTGAAAACTGCATAGCCCCTTTTCTTTTGGTATAACATTATGGTAGCTCAAGAAACAAAATTTAGACAGTGGGATATAAGAGACCTGCTCAACGAGAACCATCTAAGGAAGGTCGATGCCCTAGACTTGCGCATCGTCGCCCTTCTTTTGGGTGGTGCCCTGCGCCGGGAGATCGCCCGTGAACTGGACATTAAACTTCAAATAGTGACTAATTGCCTGCAAAAGCCCTCGGTCAAGAATATCATTAAAGAGGCCACAGCGCGGATGAGGATTGATGAGATCAGGAGACATGACCCGATCATTATCCGCCGGGCTTTGATGGACGATGAGAAAAAGATAGAGCTCAAGTTCAGGAACCGTATCCTGCAACACCTTGCCAGATGTACCAAGACCATCGTACTACCAGGCCTCACCATCAAGCCAAAATATTCCAGTTGGAAACTCAAACAGATATTAGAGAAGCATCCGATTACCGACGATAAATACTGGTTTACCCATGACCTGTTTATTCTCTGCCAGGCCATCTTCCCTGATGTCAGTGTCGAGCCCCATTCAGATGTATGCCGGTTTATCGAGCAGATATCCGAACCGCTAAAGCTGGAAGATTATCTGAATAGCCAGATGGGCGGCTCCTCTGACTTCGTTTTCTCCCTTAATCCCACCGATAAACTAATGGTCGGTTTCAGGGGAAGCCTCAAGAGCAGTATCCTCATAGCCTATGCGATTATGCTGGGTTTACAGAACCCGAATTTACGTATCTTGTACGTCCAGAACAACGATTCCAACGCCCGGAAGTCCATAAAACAGATCAAGGCTATTCTCGAGAAGAACGAGCGGATAAACGCCGCCTTTTCTTCGATCATACCGAGTAAGACCGACCGCCAGAGGCTCTATCAGTGGAGTGCCGAGGGGCTGTGTCTCAGGAGGAGTCAGGACTTCAAGGAGCCTACCTATACGCCCGCGGGCCTGGGCACCAACCTTACCTCTCAGCATTACAATGTAGAGATACTTGACGACATCCTTACCTCCAAGAAGGATAATCTCTCGGGCCATGAAATGCGTCCGGGTGCTAACGATATAGAAAAATGTATCGGTTGGCACAAGGTTTACAGCCTTGGTCTTTTGGACCGTAAGCCCACCCACAGGGGCGACCCGAGAAAACTTCACTGCTCGCAGAGAATAGCGCTTAATAACCGTTGGGCGGATAATGACTATGTTGACTATATCGAACGTAATGAGCCGAGCTTCGATGAGTTTGTGTTGCCCATCTACTGGGACCAGGACCATCCCGATGAAGAAAAACGAGGCGTACCCTCCTGGCCAACCGGCCCCTTGGGAACGATGGAGGACATCCATGAACTGGAGAGAAAGCAGGGCCCCTATATATTCTCAACTCAGTCGCTCTGCAAGCCATCGGACCCGACCGAAAATGTGTTTAGGAAAGAATGGATAAATCCGTTCTTCTACATACATACCCCAGTCATGCTCCATATAGCGGCCATGATGGACTTGGGCTTGTCTATCGATAAGGCGGCCTGTTATACCGCTACGGTAGTGGTGGGCGTCGATAAACAGGGACACTGGTTTATCCTCGACGCGGAGAGAGGCCATCTTGATACCGCCGGCCAGTTGGATATGTTCTTTAGGTTGGCTGAGATGTGGAAGCCCGAACTATTTGGCATGGAGGACGTGCTCTTTCAGGCAAAAATGTGCGAGAATGTTCGCGCTGACGAGCGTTACCAGTTGCTCAGTAAGTGGGGTACGGTTTTCATCCCGGTCCACCCCTATAAGAACGAGTCCAAGAACCAGAGAATAGAGAGCCTGCAACCCCGGTTCAGGAACGGCATGGTCCACCTCAAGGAAAACCAAAAAGAAGCGTATAACGAGCTTATCCGCTACCGAAGGAAAGGGACCAGCATTTGCGATCTGGTGGATGCTCTGGCTTATATCCCGACCCTGTTACCAGAAGTGGAGGGCGGACGGGCTAAAAAAGAGATAGGCGATGAGCCGGGGATGGAAAGTCTCTCCTGGCAGGAGTTAGAGGACTTGTTCTGTGGAAATGATTCGAATGATTTTCTTGACGATGTATTTGAACTTCAATCTACCGGTACGGACGATTTTTAAGGAGAAAAAAAATGAATGACGTGGCACTGACAACCCCAATGTTTGGCTGGAAGGAATTGCGGGCGGCGGCTGGCGAAGATAACAGTGCGCTGATAACCGACTTTACCAACCTCTACGAGTACAGCGATATTGTTACCGCTAATCCCACTAACAGTACCGCCGTCGATCTATCGAGTCTTTTCGGTAAAGAAAGCGGACGGTTCGCCAACGACTTTGGTAGTGTGGACATCGCTTTCTACGCCGCTAAGGGCGCCCCTATTAACTATACGCCTCTCGAAAACGATACCTTTGGCTTCCAACTGTGGGGATGGCGGGCGGGACCGGGTGGCCCTGGCATTCTCTTATGTCAATCGACCTCAGCCGCTTCGTGTCTTTTGGGCGACAGCACTTTAGGTTTTGACCCGACTACCGGGGTCGCGTTGACCGCCGGGGCATTATGGTGCGATACGCTGGCTATCACGAACTACTGGATAGAGACCATAGCGGTCTATGACTCGGCCATTGACCGTACAGCCTGGCTACATATCCCTGATCTGAGAGGCATTAGGCATCTTCGTTGCGAAATATGCACGGCTCTTGGTGTAGTAGCCGATGAAGCCGCTAACATTGCTGCGGTCATAACAGCGGTATAAAGGCTTAACCATGAAAGACAGCGAACTTATAAGCAATTGGTCGTTGGAGGTCCAGCGGGGCAGGAATTTCCGTTCCCGCATCTATACCGATACGGTATTGCGTCGGTACGAGAACTATTTTCGTAACCGCTATCCGACGGTAAGTTACGCTGACCAGGATGTGCAGAGACAAAGGCTCAGGGTAATTACCGATCCTATCGTAGCCGATGAGGCGCGTCGTCAGGTGCCCAAGATTGTCTTTGACGTTCCTTACGTTAAAGTAACTCCCCTGGCCGGTCGATTGGCTATCCATTCCATGCTTCTGGAGAGGGTGGGCAACGGTATCTTACGACAGGCTATGCTCAAAAGACATCTCAAGAAAGGCTGCCTGGGAACCATCCAGCATGGTACGGGAATACTGAAGGTAGGCTATGACTCACAGTTCGTCCCTTCGTATAAGCAGGTATTGGAATTTGGCTTCTCTGACTCAGCTTATGACACTAAGAATAAAAGGCGGGAATTTCGGGATGACATCTATCCGGGGATGCCCTGGGTAACATACCAGCATTTAAGAAACGTTAATTTCCCGGAGATGACCGACGACTTCACCGAGGCCCGTTGGGTAGCCTTCCATTACTGGCGCAACCTGGAGGATGTCAAGAAGGACAAGCGGTTACGAAACACCGCCGACTTGGCGCCCAAGTGGTATCGGTACGAGGACATCGAGCCGAGTATGCTCGACAACACCCCCTATTACGGCTCTACCAAAGGGCAGGTACTACTGACGGAGATAAGGGATAAGGAAAGCGGTAAGATGATGATCTTCGCCGAGGACTACCGGAAGATTCTCTATAAAGAAGATGACATATTGATGTCCGTCTTGGGTGGCAAACTCCCGGTGGAAGCCCTGGTCTTTAATAATAACACCGATTACGCGCATGGGACTTCTGATATTGACCTGGTAGAAGAAGCACTCAAGGAGTTGATCGATGTCAAGACCCAGCACGCCAAAGACCGCCGTATCCGGGTGGCTAAATTCCTGTATCGGAAAAATTCTATCCATAGGCTCGAACTGGAAAAACTTGTCAGCGGTAGTGTCGGGGCGGGTATAGCGATCGAAGGGGTATTGGAGGGCTCTATCGCTGAATTTAAGATGTCCAACCCATATGACTTCTATCGCGATGAAGCGGAGATAAGACAGAGGATAAAAGAGCACTTCGGCAGTGGCGCTTTTAGTAACAGCCCTCAGTCTCGACGGGGTGGCAAAGAAATATCTGGTATGCAGCAGGACGCCCTAATGCCGGTCCATGAGCGCCGGGACGCCGTGAACGATCTGGTGATAAGCATATTCAAAGATGTTGCCAATATGATATTCTCATTCTGGACCGAAGAAACGGTAGTCGATGTCCTGGCCCCGATAGTCGAGCAGATGCAGGATGAAAACGGCCAGATGGTGCCCCAGGACATTACCAAGCGAATATGGGTTGCCTTTAAGGGTCGGGAGTTGAGGGGTAACTTTGATTACGCCGTCAGTGCCACCAGTGGAAGATTACAGGACGCCAACCAGAATAAACAGGAAGCCTTTGAACTGATGAACTTCGGTTCCCAGATACCGGGTATTAACCTGCACGAATTAGGCCGGCAGCTATTCTCTCGTTTCGAGGGTGTGGATGTCGATAAATTATTCCCGCCTATGAATAATACCAATAACGCCATGCAACCGGGGATGGTCCAGCAACTAATGGGCCAGAGCCAGGGAATCTCGCGTCGGAAGCCGCAACCACTATTAACAGGATGACCTTATGCCTACTTACGTATATCGATGCAAAAAATGCGAAAAAGACGAGGAGTTATTTCGGAAGGTTGATGACCGCGATCAACCAGTCGAGTGCCCTATCTGTCATAAGACGATGAAACGAACGATTATAAGTCCCCAGATCGTAGCCCACAACGATGAGCTTACTACTAATTTCGGGGACGGAACCGGCGAGAATACTTACACACGTACAAAGTATATTGAAAAATGTAAACAACTGGACCGAGACCCGGTGGGCCTGTGTTTCACGGGCGTGAAGGGTCAGAAAATTTAATGAAAGGAAAATATTATGAAACTCTCTGATTTTTGCAGATGGACAGCCATAGACAGGGAAAGTGCGAAACGTTGCATCAAGGACATGTATCGCCGGGCCAATAATTCTGAACCGCTGGCCACCGATTTGGAAAGGATCGCCCAGGACCTCAAGCCCTTGCAGCAGTTGAGCATTGCCAAGAAGCATCCTCAGCACTTGCGCAGGATAATCATCACCTGTGATGCCAATGGCAATGCCAGTGCCGAGATGGTCGGCGAATGGACCGGCAAACTCATGGGGTTAGTAGCCCGGTCCATAGGTCCTAACGGCCAGAGGATGTATCAAAGGTACATGCGGTCATTACGGACCAATAGCCCGCTACCCACCTTCAGGAGTGGGCCGACCGCCGAGGAGGTAAAGGAAGAAGCGCGCGAGCATAAGGCCAAAATGCTCAAGGCCCAGAAAGCACGTCAAGGTGAAGATGAAGAAATTGTAGATCATATTATCGAGGAAGTAGATGCGGAGAAAGAGGCGGAGCGACTGGCTATTAACCCTAACCATAAGGAAAACATGGCCAGTGTTGACGATGCCCCCGCTTCCCAAACAGCAGAATTTTCTCAAGTGGTAAATGACATGGAAGGAGACGTAGAGATGGAAAATAAACCGGAAACCAAAGAATCGCAGGATACCAAAACCCAGACCACAGAAGTTATGCAGACAGAAATGCCCAAACGGGCGGTGCATATTACACAGGAACAATTAGAAGCGGCTACCGGTAATGGTGGCTGAACAATAACGAAACCAACGAATAATTTTTAGACGAATGAAAGGACAGAATTATGTCAGAGAACAAGACGAATAACAATCAGACGAACGCCACTGATAAGGCGTCTCAGGTAATCAGTGAACTAAGTAGCCTCAAGGCACAACTTGCTACCGTAAGCCAGCAGAATACGGACCTACAGGGATTGGTAACTAAACAGCAAACCCTGTTGACCAGTCCTGAGTATCTGTCGGCTAACAACGCTCAGGCTCAACCGGCCCAACAAGCCGACCCCAACGCTACCCCGGTCCAGAAGTTTATGGGCCAACTCGATGATCGTCTTAATAAGATGATGGAGAGTATGCAGGGCTATGTGGATAATTCGCTTAAACAGGTAACGTCGTTAGTAAAAAACGCCAATCCTGACAGCGAGCTCTGGGATGTTACCCAGCGGGCCGAAAAACTGGTATCCGAGGGCAAGGTTGTGGACATGGAAACCGCCCTGAACTTCGCCAAGCTACAGTTGGCTCAGGAGAAGGTTCAGGCCGAAACCAACGCCCAGGCCGAGGCCGATTCGGAGGCCGCATTGGCAGCCAAGTTCGCTTCGGACGGACAACCGGGTAGCGCATCTTCCGATTCCCCCGGCGCTCATGCCGAGGAGACGTTAGAGCAGGTTATGGAGCGGTCATGGGAGCAATCAGGTTGCGAAGAGGCATTACGAAATGAAATGGAAAACATAGATTCCTGGGACCTTCCCCCGGATAAGCAAGGGGTCCAAGAGTTGACCGCTTCTTAATCGCCGGATACCCGGGATAAGGAGTATAAATTATGCCTCCAACATATTCACAAACGTTGACTACCTTCGTCAGTTCGACGACGGACCAGCGTAATAAGAAAATACGGGACGCGACTTTCAAGCGTACCCCGTTCATGGCCTGGCTGCGCAGTCATGCGGTCAAGCAGGTCGGCGGTAAGAAGGTGTTCGATAACATCGAATACGCCGAGAACTCGACCTTTACCCGTGCATTAGGCCGGGGTGGTAAGATCGAACTCAAGCAGGACGAGATTATCACCCAGTGTTGGTATGACTGGCACTCGTATGGTGGCGGGATTATCCGCTATCGTGACGATGACCTGGAGAACGTCGGTAAATATCAGGTCTTTAACCAGACCAAATCG
>SDBV01008205.1_pt1 | contig 14128 bp, 13 predicted proteins | sample 2277081 | NCBI WGS metagenome assembly SDBV01 (sample SAMN10402039, study PRJNA504765) | marine sediment metagenome | isolation source: marine sediment core GS10_PC15, 223 cmbsf | place: Arctic Ocean: Southern Knipovich Ridge | collected 2010
TATCCTGTTAGCTTTCCTCACAGATTTATTCTTACTGCATCCAACCCTAATCCTCTTCTCTCTGATATCGCCCGATTCCTTGCCTTTTGTTTTGGATCCCATTTCGCATTCCTCCTCGGAGGGATTAGTGCCCGAGCTCCCCGCTCTTTGATAGCTCTTCTGCAGTTTCTGGTATCGTATCCCCCATCGCCCAAGTAGAGCTTTGCCCTACTTGGGCACCTTCTTATGAGCCTTGGGCCTATGGTGCAGTCTGCTGCAAAAGCTGTCTGTAATTTCGAGCTGGAGGATTTCCTGGGTCTTAGCATCGACTGCGATGTGCACTTTTATCCACTTGCGTCTTTTAGATTTTCCATGGATTTTTACCTTCCATTCCCCCTCGCCAGAGACTTTAATTCCTGTGGCATCGAACATACTGGTCCGATCTAAAGAAAAAACTCACTGAAGAAGAGGGGTTTAGCCAACTGTACGAAAAAATCGTACAGTTGAAGCTTGAGGCCCGCGATGGCGCCGGGGACAAACCCTGGAATGACTTTATGGCTATGTTGAAGGTTGTAATTTAAGAAGAGTTCTTTCTATAATCCTTGCCAATTCAAACCACTTGTACCCATTCCGGGGAAAAAATAGGAGGTTTTGATATGGCAACGGAAGTTAATCCTGCGCAAAATGGTATTAGCCCTGTAAAGCAGTCGGGTTACACTGCAGCCCAAATACTTGGGAGTGCTCTCACTGGTGCTATGGCCGGTCACTTTTTTAGTATTGTCACTCCGGGAGGAGGTGCCCTTTTTGGAACGGTCCAAGGGCTGGCTAATGCTCTTTTAGGTCCCGTTTTAGATAAAATTTTTGATTCCGATTCGACGCTTGGTAAGATTGCAAAAGTCGCGGTGCAAATATTTGCATCGATTGCTATTGCGGTAGGTGCTGTGGCTATTGCTGGTGTGTCATTAACGCTTACAGCAGGTCTCTACTTGTCACTGGCGATGATCCCGGTCTCGATTATCACTTCGGTCCTCTTTGGAGTGATCCAAAACGACAAGCAAGCCTAATTTTCTTCGAGGGATCCCTGTGTGGGTCCCTCTTTTCTTTCTTTTTACTTCGGCATCCTTTTATACTTAGACCCATGAAAGAAACGCTTGTCTACTGGTTGGAGCGCTATCAGCGTCCCTTCTTCTATTGTCTCCTCGCCATCGGGGTGGGGATTTTCGCGGGGCTACGGTTTGGCGGAGCGAAAAAGGGGGCTGCGACCGGTGGTGCAACGGTGGTCTTCCAGAACTGGGAAAGGGCAGAATCTGCTGACGGACCGGAAATGGATGAGCTGATGCGGCTCATAGAAAAGTATCCTTCGGTGAGTGGTGCCTACGGCGTCCGTGTCGTGGAAGGGCTTCTTGCTAGGGGCGCTGCTGAGAAGGCGGGAGAGTTTGCCAGAGGAGTTTTAGAGCGGACGGCGAGTCATACGCCAGAGTTTTCTCTTTTTGCTAGGGGCTCGCTCCTTATCGCTAGAGGGGCTCTGCAAGAAGCTTTGGAAGAGGCCGCTCTTTTAAAGACGGCCCTTGCCGAAAGGAATAAAGGAGAGAGTATCCTCTATGGATATGCTCTTTTGAGGATGGTCACCCTTTGCAACGCGCTTGGACTGGATGAGGGGGAGGCAAAAGGGGAGCTGAGCCTCTTCCTCAAAAACAAAAGCGCAGCTTCTGCTGCGCTTCAAACGATTTTTTCTGCGGAGGGGTTCTCCCTAGAAGATTTTCTACGAAGAAGGCCTTCTCGTATGCATGATCAGGCTCATTCCCCCATGTAATCCCATCAGTAGGAATACGAGTGGGGCTAGGAAAATCGCAATAATCAACCCAACGATTCCCAAAATCATCTGAGTGGTGCCCTCTTGCTTAAAGAAAAAGTCGAGCATTTTCCCAAAAAGTGTTTGCATCTTTTCCGGAAGGAAAACAGCAATGATTGCACCGATTCCTGTGAGAAAGATGCTGATAACCGGTCCCCAGAAAACTAGGGTAAATAGTGTTGCTAAAACAAAGAAGAGGGCATAGAACATCTCAAAGCGATGTTTTTTTGCATAACCTTCAATCTCTTTGACTGAAACACCTTCTTTTTTCTTTTCCTCATCCATGAGTCACCCGCCTATAGTGTACATTTATTTGTAATTTATGATTTTGATATAATTTTTGCAATGTTGATAAGCTCTCCTTTGAACTTTTTCCCTTTTTCCTCTAGACTACTCTCTAGTACAGAGGAAGATTTTGGCTTTTTCAAAAAACAGTGAAATGTGGATCGACCGCCAACTTGTCAGGTTTCCGTGGATTGGTTGGGGCTTGGGGGTAGCTTGCGTGATCTTTTTTGTGATCACTTTAATGGTGGACCGGGGGAGCAATGGTGCGGTAGCGAGGGGCAATCAGAAAAACCCCGAGCACGCTGTGATCGATCTCAGTAAAATTGGAACGGGTCCTCTGAGCCTAAAAGGTAGCGGCACCTCTCCCATGTTGATAGCCCTGGCCACTCAGCTTGCCATGCTCGGCAAGAGCCATCTCCCTGATCGCTTGGCTCCCTCAGTGTTATTGGGTATATCGGGAAGTCAAGAGCAGTGCAAACTGAGCGTTGGCGAAAAGTTATTTCTTAAAATTGATGAAAATACCCGCGCAGTGGAATTTTCTGCGCTCCCTCAAGAGGTGGCACTTACAGCGACGGCGATCGAATCAGATAAGGCTGTTTTTACTATTGAGCCCTGCGCTCTTTTTCCTCAGGAGGCACTGAGAACTTTCTCTCTGAAAAGGAAGGGAGCTCTCCCCATACAGCATGCATTCCCGCCGTTACTTGCCTTTCAAAATGCTATTTTCTGGGGGCCCGATCTCCTCATTGAACAGTATGGCGGGAAGGAGTTTGGCCTACTTAAAGGAAGTGTAAAGGTTGAGCTTTCCGATGGAAACGCTCCCTACTTTCTCTACATGAAGGAGGGCGAACTGCTCTCTTGGAATGAGGGGCGCTGGCAGCAGAGGGGTATTTCCGGGGGAGAAAATGCCTTTGCAAAGGTAACTGCGGTTTCGGTCCAGCAGGTGGATGTGCAGGTTTGTGAAGAGTCGGGATTTAACTCTTCTGATGTGAAAATCATGCGCGCGAGAGGTGGCCCGAATGGTCCGCAAGGGGCTCTTCTCACGGAGGTTCATCGTCGCTCAAATTCTGAGGTGGCAGCCTCTATTGGGAAAAAACGGATGATTCTCAAAGAAGGAGACTGGGTCTTAAAGGGCAAGCATGGCTGGCGCAAAATTGGATCTCTCCGTGGAATTGACGCCTGCCTTTCCCATGAGCTGCGTGGCGAGCTTTTCATTTTTGATCGCATAGAGGGAGATCAGTTGATAGGGAATGTATTTGATGAAATGCGCACCTCTCAGACACCGATACGCATCCCCTTAAAAAGAGGTAAAAACTAGTGATGGTAAAATCATTCATGTTGCTCATGCTAACGCCTCTATGTTTGCAGGCTATGACCATTGAGGAAAAACGCGCTGCTGCAAGCGAAAAAGGGGAGATGGCCTCTCAGATAGAAGTTGTGAATAGTGATTTGGCCAGCCTCAAAGCGCAGTTGCAGGAGCAGATGCAAAGAGCCCAGGCGCTATATTCTTCAGGAGAGCCAGAGGAGGAGTATCAATCTGTCCTCAATAAAGTGAAGGTTCTTAAAGGGCAGTTCTCGGAGCTTCAGGAGCAGTGGCGCGCTGCAGCGGTTCAAGATGCGAGAGAGGGCGAGGAGGGGTTTGCTCTTTGGGACCAGGAAGAGACCACCATTTCGCAACTCGTGATGGAGTATGGATCGGCCGACTTTCTTTATATCGTTCCTCCTGAAATGGCGAATGTGAAATTGGCGATGCACTCGGGGATCCCCATCCCGAGAGAGTCTTGGAATGATGTCTTAGAGATCATCTTGGCTCATAATGGCATTGGGGTCAAAGCGGTCAATACCTACGCGCGTCAGCTCTTCATCTTCAAACAGGATCCTGCCGCCGTTGAGGTCATTGCAGCCAGCCCTCAAGAGATTGCTCATATTGAAGATTCTCGTCGGATCTTTTATGTCTTTACCCCTCCCGCAGAGAAAGTCAGAACCGCGCATCAGTTTTTTGAACGCTTTTCTGATCCTAAGCAAACGTTCGTCTATCAGATAGGCAGTAAGGTCGCCATCGTCTCTCAGAAGAGCGAGATTGTAAAGCTTCTTGATCTGTACGAGGCTGTTTGGCAAGATTCCGACGGCAAGGTCTCACGGGTTGTCTCTGTGACCAAAATGCATGTGAAAGAGATGGAAAAAATCCTCCAGACCTTTTTTGGCGAGAGTGTTGCGCGGCTTGGAAGGCCTCCCGTTGGGAAGGGGGACCAGGAGGGTCTTTCTATCGTTACCCCCTCCTATGGGAATACGATGGTCCTGATGGGTGGTCGTGATACCGTCGACCGTGCTGAAAAAGTCGTTAAAGATACGGAAAAGCAGCTGCAAGATCCTGCCGAGATGACCATTTATATCTACGCTTGTCGACATAGCGATCCTGTAGATCTGGCCAAAATTCTCGATAAGGTTTACTACTCGCTGCTGCATGCTATCCCTGACCAGAGAGAAAATTTGGATGTTCTCTATGAGGCGCGTGGGTCGGCGATACAAAATCCCCCTGATGGCTACTCTCCGGCGCCGCCTCTAGTGGTCCCTCCACAGCAGTTTAAACCTGAGATCTCTACTAAACTGGAAGTCGATCAGGGGTCAGAACACTTTATTCCCGATCCAAAAACGGGAAATCTCTTGATGGTAGTTAGAAGGGACACCCTGGACCCGATCAAAGATCTACTCAAACGTCTTGATATTCCTAAGCGGATGGTCCAGATCGAAGTCCTTCTCTTTGAGAAAAAGCTGAATAATCAAGCCAACTATGGACTCAACCTACTAAGGCTCGGCAATGCGACCAACGGCGCTCGCTACGATGGGCCCAACCCGCCGAAGCCAAGAGGGCTCAACAATGCTGTGGGAGAAGGGATCCTCGCCTTCCTTTTCAGCGGGAATAAATCAAAATACTTCCCCGCCTTCGACCTCGCCTACAGCTTCTTGATGACTCAAGAGGATATTCAGCTCAATGCAGCCCCTTCTGTCATCACCGTGAACCAGACTCCGGCCACTATCTCGATCTTGGAGGAGCTCTCAATTAACAACGGTGCCGCTCCGATCGATACCAATAAGGGCATTGCCTTCGAACAGTCCTTTACCCGGGCGCAATATGGTATCCAGATCATCCTCACTCCCATTGTTCACGTCCCTGATGAAAAGGAGGAGCTTGAAGATGGCTGTAAAGGGTTCATCACCCTTCAGACCAATATCACCTTTGACACGATTAAGCCTGGAAAGAAAGGGGCCGACCGCCCTATCGTCGACAAAAGGCACATTGAAAATGAAGTGCGCGTATTTGATGGCCAGACGGTGATCTTAGGTGGCCTCCGTCGAAAATCGCTTGAAGATCAGAAAGATAAGGTCCCCTTCCTTGGAGATATTCCAGGGTTTGGAAAGCTCTTTGGCTCCACACAGCTGACCGATAATAATACAGAGATCTTCTTCTTCATTACCCCGAAAATCATCTCCGATCCCAAGGAAGAGCTGCTTGAGGCTCGCTGTAGAGAACTTGAATGTCGCCCAGGAGATATTCCTGAATTTTTAGAAAGGGTAGTCTGGGCGCGCGAATGTGAAAAGGAGCGCTACTTCTCCCACTCCTTTAGGATGTTGTTTGGTGGCAAGAGTCCCTATGACGAATGAAATTGACGAAGAGGTAGCAAAGCGGTTTGGCCTGGAGTATGTTGACACGCTCTATGACTTCCCACTTGTTAAGGATGCCTTTCCCTATGAGTTTTCCAAGCGCTTTCATCTCGTTGCTCTAGAGCAAAAAGAAGATCACCTCCTCGTTGCCATTGCTGACCCCTTAAATTTTGAAGCACTCAAAGAGGCCAGACTTCTCATAGAGTCTGAGATCAAGGAAGTGGTGGCGCCTCAGGGGGAGATCGATGAAGCGATCGAAAGGTGCTATAGCGCATCTGGTAGTGCGGCGACAGAGCTGCTCACCTCATTGCGTGAAAAGGGAAAAGAAAAAGAGGATGATGATGGCGATGGTTATGATCTTCTAGGCCATAGTGCGACCTCTCCCGTTATCCGTATCTTAAACGCTATCTTAATTGAAGCCATTGAGCAGGGCGCCTCGGATGTACACTTTGAGCCCCTCGAAAGGGGCCTCCTTGTCCGCTACCGCATCGACGGCGTGCTGCAAAAGCGCCATGAGCCTCCCCATGAATATCAGGGCCAGATCCTCGCGCGTATCAAAGTCATGTCACGACTTGATATTGCAGAGCAGCGCTTGCCCCAAGATGGGCGTATCAAACTCAAAATAGGGAAGCGGCAGATCGACTTCCGTGTGAGTACGATACCGGTTGTCTATGGCGAGCGCATCGTTCTCCGTATTCTTGATAAGAGCAATATTTTGCTCGGTTTTGACAAGATTGGGATGCGTGAGGATGTTCTTGAGGGGTTCAATAAACAGATTCGCATGACCGAGGGAATCGTCCTTGTCACCGGACCTACGGGAAGTGGAAAAACCACGACTCTCTATAGCGCACTTGCAGCTATCAATTCCGCTCATGTAAATATCATGACCATAGAGGATCCTGTTGAATATAAGCTGCAAGGGATGGCGCAGATCGGCGTCAATCCTAAAATCGACCTCACTTTTTCTAAGGGATTGCGCCATATTCTGCGTCAAGACCCCGACATCATCATGATTGGGGAAATCCGCGACCGTGAAACTGCTGAGATTGCTATCCAAGCCGCCCTCACCGGCCACCTCGTCCTTAGCACCCTCCACACGAACGATGCCCCTTCAGCGCTCACGCGCCTCGTCGATATGGGCATTGAGCCCTATCTCCTCACTTCTTCAGTCATTGGTGTGCTTGCCCAGCGCCTTGTGCGGTGCATCTGCCCCCACTGCAAAACTTCCTACCTCCCAACCGATGCCGAGTGCGAAGAGTTGGGGCTCGAAAGCGCAGATCTTCTCTATCGCGGTAGTGGATGTGAGGCCTGCTTTGATACCGGTTATAAGGGGCGGCAAGGCATCTATGAGCTCATGTCAGTGACAGGTCCTATCAAGCGACAACTTGTCAAAAGCGCCGACAGCGCTCAGCTTCAGAGAGTCGCCACCGAATCGGGAATGAAAAACTTGAGGTATGATGGAAGTTTCTTAGTGAAGCAGGGGTCTACAACGAGCACCGAAGTGCTCAGAGTTACACGCAATTGTGAGGAGTAAAGGCCGTGCCCATCTTTAAATATAAGGCACTTAGTGCGGGGGGCAGAAAAGTCAGCGGAGTGGTTGATGCAGACTCTCTAGCCCTTGTCAAAGAGCGGCTACGTCGCGACGCGGTGATGGTGACGAGCCTCGTCCAAATCGAAAAGCGTCCCCGAAAGAGAGAGCTGGATGGGAACATGCTGCTCACCTTCACCCGCGAGCTCGGCCAGCTCCTTTCTGCAGGGCTCCCGCTCTATGAAGGATTGCTCACCATCGAGGAGAAATACCAACGCCACCGTGCCCATACCCTTTTCTTAGACCTCTGCGACCGCCTCAAAAGCGGCGAGCAGCTCTCCGAGATCTTGAGCCGCTACCCTAAAAGCTTTGACAGCGTCTATATCGCCATGGTCCGAGCAGGCGAGAGCACAGGCTCCCTGCCCTGGGTTTTTGAGCAGCTCCACCTTTTGATCGAAAGGCGGCAAAAACTCAAAAAACAGCTCATTAGCGCGATGGCATATCCTGCCTTTTTGGGCTGCTTCTGCTTTCTTGTGATCATCGGCCTTTTTCTCTTTGTGATTCCCTCAATGCAGGAACTCTTTGAAGGACGCCAGCTCCATCCGCTGACAGAATCGGTTCTTTTCATCAGCATATTTATCCAAAATCACTTTTTTAGCCTGGCGCTACTCATTGCCAGCTCCACCTTTGCTGCCATCTGGCTATTTAAGAAAAAGGCGAACCTCGTCCACCACTGGCTCTTGCATGTGCCCATTGTTAAAACCATCCTCCTTCAGGCGGCGCTGATCCGCTTCTGTAGGAGTACTAGCGTCCTACTCTTTGGGGGAGTCCCGCTTGTAAACGCCCTCGCCCTCGCCCGGGGCACTATGAAAAATCCTCCCCTGGAAGCTGCCATACTTTCTGCTGAGGCGCGCATTATCGAAGGGGAATCCTTAAGTCAGGAGTTGAAAAAATCTCCCTACATCCCCAAACTGGTCACTCGGATGCTATCGCTTGCTGAGGAAACCGGAAAAATGGCCCAATCACTGCAAAAAATTTCTGAAATCTATGACATCGAAATGGAGCGCAACCTGGATCAGGTCACCACCTTTTTGCAGCCCGCTCTCCTCCTCATCTTAGGTGGAGTCGTGGGACTGGTGATTCTCTCCATACTCCTTCCACTTACCGATGTCAGCTCCCTAATAGGCAACTAAAGAGGATACAATGAAGAAAAAAAGAGCCTTTACCCTCCTTGAAATCATGATCGTCATCTTCCTGATCGGGCTTATCAGCAGCGTCGTAGGCTATAATATGAAAGGAAGCCTGGATGAGGGCAAATCATTCAAAACCGAGCGAGCCAAAGAACAGCTCGAAGATCTACTCAACCTACAAATCGCTCAAGGACACTCAGAAGATGAAGTGATTGACAAGCCCGCGGCCTACCTCAAAAATGCAGGGTACTCCAAGCCCGATAACTTGATCAAAGATGGATGGGGTGAGCCTTTTAAAATTTCTCTGGTTTATGGCGAGGTGCGAGCTTCCTCAGCTAAGTGGGAAAACTACAAGGCCAAGAAAAAACGTCGTGGGTTGAAAAAGAGCTCTTACGAGGAAGATGATGAGGACAAAGAGAGCTAAGCGACCCTTCACGCTGATTGAAATCACCATTTGCATAGTCATCCTGGGACTCATGGCTGGGTCCATTGGATGGCATTTTAAGACCGTTGTAGAGGCCCACACCTTTCACAAGCACGTTGATCTGCTCCTCACCGACCTGCGGAAGTTTCAGATCGTTGCCCTTGCTCATGAGATGGATATCGACGTTCATATCCATAAGGACAAGGGGAAGTTTGGCTATATAGCCCAATATGATGAACCCAATGCCCTTTGTCCCACCCCCTCGTTCGTCTGTCTTAAAGGTGTGGAGACCATTAAAGAGGGGAGCCTCCCCAAGAAAGAGCTTACCCTCCATATTACTCGCGATGGACGGATTAGTCCGAATATCATGCTAGGTCTCTACCCAGACTCAGAAAGCCAGCTGCCACTTCATGTTGATCTTAGCTATCATCCTAAAATTCGGGCTCTGCAGAAGCCATAAACCATTAAAAATCAGAGAGGTCCTTAATGAAAATCACGAGCGCAAAATTTAAGGAAGGGGAGTCCATTCCCTCCCTTTACACCTTCGAAGGGTTAGACTGGAACCCTCCGGTCGAATTTCACGAAGTGCCCAAAGAGGCCAAGAGCCTCGTCCTTATTATGGAAGATCCCGATGTCCCTAGAGAGATCCGCCCAGATGGTCTTTGGGTCCATTGGATCGTTTATAATATGGATCCCACCTGCCAAGGAATTCCAGAACATTCAGCGCCCCCGGGCCACCATGGAAAAGGGACCAATGAGCGAACCGCCTACATGGGACCGGCGCCACCAGATCGCGAACATCGCTATTTTTTTACACTTTATGCCCTAGATATCGCTTCCGACTGGGAGAAGGGGATGACCAAGGACGAAGTGGTCAAAGCGATGGAAGATCACATCATCGAGAAAGCCCAACTAATGGGAAAATACGAGTTAAAGAAAAAAAGTTAGTTGAAAGTGTTGACAAGTTAATTCTTTAAATTTTAATGTTCAAATTAGAGAAAAAACACCCGGGTTGCCTATTGCCCGGGCTATTCCAATTTGGAGGAAAGAATGCAAGCAGCACTAACAATTGCTCAGATTTTTGGCCCATTCTTGGGTATAATCGGGCTTTGGATGCTCCTTTATGGAGATAACGTAGTGAAAATCATGACTTCAATAAAGAATGCACCTCATGCACTTTATTGCAGCGCGGTTTTCAATCTGCTAATCGGTATGTTCATTATCAATAGCTATAATGTCTGGGTGTGGGACATCTTTTTCTTTGTCACACTTCTTGGATGGGTCTTGTTCTTACGTGGAGTATTGGGTCTTTTCTTGCCTCAGTCTCTCGTAAAGTTCCAAATGACAAAAAATTCATGGATGAAAACCATGGGAATTATTCCATTCGTTTGGGGTCTTATTCTCACTTGGGCTGGCTATTACATGATGTAACCATTTCTTATAAAAGCCACTTCCTATCTTCGGGAGTGGCATTTTTTTGCTTTTTTGCTTATCCTCGATCTATATCAAATATAAGAGGAAAAGCTCATGCGTTTCAAAAAATTTTTTGCCGTTCTAGTTCTCTCTTTATCCGCCACCTGCTTTGCTACTTCGATGCCCCAGGTGCCTCTCAAGCAGCGGCAACCTCACTGGCGTCCAAAAGTTGTTGAACATTACCCCGAAGGACATCCCAAACGCGTTCTCTTCTATGAACAGATAGGAAGGGAGGAAGAAGCTCCCGTCAAACAGGTCCAGTATCATCCGAATGGACAGATGCACAGCGAGATCGATTTAACGGTTATTGGCGAGGACTCTCCTGGTTTCGAAGAGTGGAAATCTACGATTGTCCCACATGGAGCTTCCGTCACATTTTATAACAATGGAGCAGTTGAAAAAATCTCTCTCTATGACAAGGGAATTGTTGATGGGGAAGTAAGAGTCTTCTACCCAGAGGGGCAGCTCCGCGGAATAGCCTATTTCAAACAGGGAGTGCGTCACGGCTCTGCAATCACCTACTACAAGGAAGGCACCAAAGCCGAAGAAGTCAATTACGTAGAGGGCCAAATCGTTGGGGAATTCAGTCGCTACTACCCCAAGGATGTGAAAGCGATGAGCGTTCCCTATGAGGAAGGAGTCGTCCATGGCAACGCAATCGATTGGCATCCTAATGGGGCTCTTAAAAGCAGCCGCCGCTATTTCAAGGGGATGCTCCATTCAACGGGAAAATCGCCTGCAGTTATTGCCTATGATGAAAATAGGAACATGATCGAAATCCAAGATTTTGAAATGGGCGCGCCAGTCGGGTCCCACATCAAATATCATCCCAACGGCAAAGAGAGTTATAAAGTCCGTTATCGTGATGGGAAGAAAAACGGCAAAGAGCAGTTTTTTTCTGATAAGAGCACCTTGCTTGGAGAGGGTGAATGGCGTAGCGGGAGTCAAGTTGGAGTTCACAGGCGCAACCATCCCAATGGGAAGGAAGCCTTTTATGCCAAGTATGACAAAAAGGGAAACCTGCTCGCTCCGATTGTGGAGTCCAATGAGGAGGGGGTTAAAATCTCGGAATACCGCCTCCTTGGCGATGCCCGTGATGGCTCCTTGAACCAGTGGTATGATGATGGCACCCTTCACCTCGACTACCACTATAATAAAGGAGATTTTGATGGTCTGCAGCGTGAATATTACGAGTCTGGCTCCCTTAAGATGGAGACCAACTATCATGCTAAACTCAAAGAAGGCACTTATAGTCAATGGTATGAAAATGGACAGCTAGCGCTAAGCATCAATTTTCACAAGGGAGAAAAAGATGGAGAGGCGAAGGCTTTTTTCGACAGTGGCTTGCCCCGTGTTCAGGAATCCTTTGCAGCAGGAGAAAGAGATGGCCACTTTAAGGAGTGGTTTGAAAATGGCCAGCTCAAATATGAGGGCACCTTTGAAGTAGGGAAAAAGATAGGCGACCATAGCGAGTATGATGAAGCGGGTCTACTCCTCATGGGAGCGCATTATATCGATGACCAGCCTGATGGGGTTGTCCGTGTTTTCTATGGCAAAGACCAACCCAAAGAAATGATTCACTTTGCCCAAGGCAAGCGCGAGGGTCTCTACCAGGAATTTTGGGAGAATGGCCAGCTCAAAATCACCGGGAATTACATCCAAGATATGCTTGATGGGGAAGTGAAGAGCTTTCATGAAGATGGATCTCTCCGTTTTGTGCGTAGCTATGTGCATGGTAATCCAAAAGGGGAACATCTAGAATATTACGCCAAAGTGGATCCTTCTGATGAAATAGGTCCTCTCGCTCGCTATTTTCAATATGAAGAAGCAGGCAATCTACATGGGGAGCAGCGCACCCTCTACCCAAATGGAGCTGCGCAAACTACCATTAGCTACAAAAAAGGTGAGTTACATGGAGTGAAAGCGCTCTATAGTGACACCGGCGAGTTGATGGAAGAAGCTTTGTATGAAGAGGGCAAGCTGAGCGGTCGCTACTTTGAAAAACTCAAAGATGGGCGCGAAGTTGTCTACCACTACAAAGAGAACAAGCGCGAAGGGCTCCATGAAGTCTTTTTCCCACCGCACCAATTCTTTGGCAAAATAAAAGCGATGGAAGTGAACTTTGTGAATGACCAGCCCGATGGAGAGGCGATCGAATACAATGAAGCAGGCGCTAAGATCTCTATGACTACCTACTCTGCAGGCGTAAAAGAAGGGCCTGCGAAAATCTATACGCCTGATGGAGGAGTCTTCATGACCCTCGCATTTAAGGATGATATGCGCACAGGGCCTGCTATCCAATATTTCCCCAATGGCAAAGTCTTCCGCGAGGTCAGCTTTGTGGAAGATGAGAAAGAGGGCGAAGAACGCACCTACTTCGATTCTGGAAAATTTGCTGCACGGGCCTTCTACAGCAAAGGGAAAAAAGAAGGACTCTACCAAGAGTGGAACAAAGAGGACAAGCTCGTCTTTGAAGGGGAGTATAAAGGGGACCTACGCCACGGCAAGTTCAATAAGTACTATGACGATGGCTCGCCGAAATTGCTCCAAACCTTTATCGATGACAAATTAGATGGCATAAAGCAATCCTTTGACCCCAAAGGGCAAAAGACAGAAATGCGCTACGAGATGGGGAAAAGGGTATAGTCTGCCCTAGAATTCAAACTGTATAGTGAGCGTCCACCCTTGCGTGTCTAAGTCTCCACGGCGCTGGTAGTAGGCGTTTTCACTTAGGGGAGCGGTTAGAAATGGATTAATCCGATTGACCCGCCAGAGTTGGTTTTGGTCGAAGAACATATGGTGTTCCCAGGCAAGACCCAAGGCGAAGCTATACTGACACTGCAGCCCAAAAAGGGTCGACCACTGCAACCCAAGCGAAAGGTCTGTCATGGCACGTGTGCCCCGGAAATGATCCTCTGTCTCTAGGACACGTAGCTTGATATGAGGTACGGAAGCCTTATCCCACTCATCATGTTTGACTTTAAAGCGGCCGTAGACAGCAGAGACAGCGGTATTGCCAAAGAGGGATACCCCTTTTCCAAGATTCCAAACGGTGTTGAATCCCCCGCGTGCTCCCACCCCATGGAAGTCATTGCTCATGTTGACATGATTAATAGGATGAGCAGGGTCAAGTGACCACGTGCCCCCTTTATGTTGGAGAGCATAATTTTGATCGATGGTTGCAAAACGGATGCCAATGTGAGGGCGTAGCGTTAAATACTTGCTCACCCAGAACTCTCTACCTAGCTCGACATCTGCCAGATTTAGTTCCATTGACCAATGCGCTTCGATATCGGTGGCATAAATGATGCTGATACCGAAAAATGGATCTGCTGACCAAAGCGGCAGAAGCGTGTGGTTGTCATCTGTTTCTGCTTCTACGTGGTTGGAGGCGCTGCCACGATACCAGGTCCAAGTGATGGCTAGGTCCCACCCATCGTGAGTCGTGTTATAGGCAAGCCCAGCCTTAAAGCCAAAGTCCCACTTAGCGTGGGGGGTTAAATATTCCGCATTGATCAGATTATTCAGCTCTTCGATGTCTTGGACTGTCTGTGGTTGCGCAGCTACAAAGACACTATTATCTACCGCAAACTCCATACCGTCCTGGTGGGAGTTCCAGTAGAGGCCTTCGAGGGTGACAAGCCAGCTGCCATCGCACCCCATGGGCCGCACGGAGGGGTTGACGCTATCGGGACCAACGCAGTAGGCGCAGGGCGGGCTATCGGGGTAGCAGACTG
>SDBV01008206.1_pt1 | contig 14128 bp, 11 predicted proteins | sample 2277081 | NCBI WGS metagenome assembly SDBV01 (sample SAMN10402039, study PRJNA504765) | marine sediment metagenome | isolation source: marine sediment core GS10_PC15, 223 cmbsf | place: Arctic Ocean: Southern Knipovich Ridge | collected 2010
TTTTGATTGTAAACCTCTTCTCGAATGACTCTTAAATCAACTTCTGTTACCGAATGATCAGATTCGGCTTCTTCTTCTGCAATGATACACTTATCCGTGAACGGGCTAGAATGAAATTGTTTTTGGAAAAATTCTAATGCGGCTTTTGGATTATTATAAGTAATGACACCATATACACTTGAGAGCTCACTCTTTAAGCTCTGCAAATAGGATTGGTTATCATCAACCACAACAACATTATTAGGAATAAAACAGCAGGGTAATTTGATTTTGTTCATGCCAGATCCTCTTTTTTAATTTTTGGAAATTGGATAATAAATTCCGTATACTCTCCAAGTATTGAACGGCAGCTAATTTTGCCACCAAATCTTTCAACAACCTCTCTACAGTAGGCAAGCCCAATACCTGCCCCATGATACGTCTTACTATAAAATCGTTCAAATATATGTTTTATATCCGCTTCCGAGATGCCTTCTCCATTATCTCTGAAATAGACTTTATTGTCCTTATTTTGCGTAATACGAATATTAATATGTCCTTTGTGACCCGGTCTAACAGCTATATAGTATAATGAATTTTTAATCAAATTAAAAAAAACATGGACCATAAGTTCTTTTTGGCCCATAAATATAAAATCATCTGGGCCCTCAAACTGGATTTTCTTCTTTTCTCCTGGCTGGAAAGGATAGCGAGATAATGCCTCAATAATGCACTCCCTTATTGAGACTTCTTCTTTGGTCACTTGAAGCTGCATCGGCCTCAAATTCATCAACATAATATTAACAAATGAATTTGCTGATTTAGTATCAAAATGAATAGCATCGACACTACGAATAATTTCATTAACTCCTGTCTTTTTTTCTCTGCTAATATCAGATGATGACCCAAATCGTTTCGCCTCGTTATCAAATAATTGTAGAACTCTATTTCTAATTCCAGAAATTCTAAGATTAATAGATGAAAGCGGAGTTCTTATTTCATGAGCTATGCTAGTCGCTATCGACTGCATGGCACGGTATTTTTCCTTTCTGATTCGCTCCTTGAAGTGAGTAATTAAAACTATAACAAAAAACGATGCCGCGTATTGCATGAGTATTCCGCTCCAATTTGGAACTAAAGTATATGAATTAGCTGTTGCTAGCACATAAAATAGGTTGGCAAAAAATACTCCTATGAACAATATAATTAAATAGACAATCCAATCTACTAATAAAATTAACCAGAATATGACAACATTTGAACTCATGAGCCAAACAGGTGATCCATTATTTTTTAACATCATGAATGTGAAAAAAAATGGCAGACAATAGGCTAATGTTAAATACCAATAAAGTGGGAACCATGGTTTCAGTTGATTAGGCCAGTATTTTTTTAATATTAATACGAGACACATGGCTGTTGCGATTACTCGTAAAATAAGATTTTCATAGCTCTCCAGAGCATAGAACCTCCATATAATATAAAAAACCGGATAATTAACTAACCCAAATATGGCGAAAGCAAAGCTTTGCTCACCAAATATTTCAATCTTTTTTTCTGTTAGGGATCTTATGTTTATAAGAAAATTAAACAAAGAAACTAATAATGATTTTTTTCTTTTCAAGATCAAAAAATTTATCCTAGCATACAGGCCCATTAATTTTCATGAATACTCAAGTCGCCAATTGCAAAAACTATTCTCTCTGGCATTCTAATTAACAACAAAACCACATAATTAGTACTCTACAATCCCATTCCTTCAAATTCCCACAACTCCCAAATAATCACCACATTTATGCATCAAACACTCTTCTCAACAATCTCATAAACATCATTAGACAAGCCTGTTTGCTTTTTAATGCGTAATAATTCATTGTGCATTAATGGGCCGTTTACTTTGCCTAGCCTTTGCCAGCGTGTTAGAGGTTGCAGTACTCGCGCGGCTACGATTGCATTTTCAGGATCGATCTTTAACACTTGATCTGCAATAAACCGATAGCCTGCACCACTATCACCATGAAAACCGACAACATTATTACTAAAGCCAATAATTAACGCATGAACATTATTAGGATTGTGAATATTAAAAGCCTGATGCTGCATTAATTTTTGAACGACCCCCAATGTGCCAGGAATTCTCGATAACGCTTGCAACATAAACCATTTATTAACAACGAGCGCTTCTTTCTGCCATTGTTCATAAAACTCTGACAATGCTTGTTTTCGTAGGGCAACATCATGATCATTGAATGCTCTGAGAGCACCGAAACAATCCGTCATATTATCGCAATCTTTAAATTGCTGATACGCCAATTGATAATAATCATCTTTACCCGTTCGTAGTAAATAATTAAGACAGAGATTTTTTAAGCTGCGCTGCCCCATCGCCTCAGTATCGAATTGATACGGCTTTTTCTGATTGAGCGTTTGATAACACTTTAAAAGATTCGTTTCTAACGATATTGCAAGTTGCTTGAAAATCGATTGAAACGCTACAACAAACGCTGCAATATCGACCTCTTGCATTTGTTGCAATAAATAACTCTCAGCAGGCAAAGCCAATAGACGCGCTAATAAATTAAGATCATCCTTTTCTTTTGTGAGCATTGAGGCGAAAGTGTTTGTTAAAAGTTCATAGGATTTTATCTGATTAACGGATTGATGCTTTGAGACAGACTCTAATATCACCCTAGTCATCAATTGCTGGCCTGCATCCCAACGGCAAAGCGAATCACTATCACACTGCCAAAGCCACGCCAGTTCTTCATTCGAGTAATCATAATCCAATTTAACCGGCGCTGAGAAATGCCTTAATAATGATGGAACGGGTTTGCTTGCAACATTAACAAACGTAAAACTTTGCTTTGGCTTAGTAATTTCTAATACCAACGAACGAGCCTCTGCCTGCTCTTCCCCTTGTAATTGCAAAGGCATATCATTACATTTTGGGCCAATCAACCCCATGGTTAATGGCAAATGAACCGGTTCTTTGTGCTGCTGGCCAGGCGTTGGTAAAGTCATTTGCTCCACATGCAGCGTATAAGTCTTTTGTGTTGCATCATATTCACCACGGATTTTTAATTCAGGTGTTCCTGCTTGATCATACCAACGTTTAAATTGAGTTAAATCTTTTTTTGAAACCTCCTCCATCACGGCAATAAAATCTTCAGTGGTCACCGCCTGGCCATCATAGCGTGAAAAATATAAATCCATGCCTTTTCGAAAAACGGCGGGCGATAATAATGTGCGCACCATTCCAATCACTTCAGCACCCTTGCGATAAACCGTCATGGTGTAAAAATTATTAATTTCGATATAAGACTTAGGACGAATGGAATGCGCTAATGGACCCGCATCTTCAGCAAATTGCCGATCACGAATCACTTGACTAACATCAATTCGAGAAACTGCCGATTGCAGCATATCCTCAGTAAAAAGTTGATCACGAAAAACAGTTAAACCTTCTTTTTGAGTCAGCTGAAACCAATCCCGCAAGGTGACACGATTGCCTGACCAATTATGAAAATATTCATGACCAATGACGCTTTCAATAGTGACATAATCGGCATCCGTAGCGGTCTCAGGCTTCGCCAAAATACAGCTCGTATTAAAAATATTAAGTCCCTTATTCTCCATCGCCCCCATGTTGAAATCACTGACAGCGACAATCATATAAAGGTCTAAATCATATTCCCGACCAAAAGTCTGCTCATCCCAACGCATTGCTTTTTTCAATGCCTGCAAAGCAAAATCACCCTGATCTTTGTAGCCTTTTTCAAGATATAAATGCAAATCAATAGTGCGCCCCGACATGGTTTTAAATTGATCTTGCAATAAATCAAAATCACCTGCCACCAATGCAAACAGATAACTGGGTTTTTTGGTTGGATCTTCCCAATGTACCCAGTGACGATTATTGTCTAATGCTCTAGTCTCAATTAAATTACCATTGGATAACAAAACCGGATATTGCGTTTTATCTGCAGTGATGGTGGTTGTAAAACGCGTCATGACATCGGGTCGGTCCAAATAATATGTAATACGACGAAAACCTTCTGATTCACACTGAGTGCAAAAGTTACCACGAGATTGGAATAAGCCGCTTAACTGAGTATTATCTTTCGGCTGAATAATCACTTCAGTTTCAAGTGTGAATTCATCTGGCACATTATTAATTGTTAAATAAGCATCATCCACAGTAAATTCTGAATCATCTAATTTGCGGCCATCAAGGCTTACCATTTTCAATGTCATGGCTTCACCATTTAATTTTAAAGGCGTTTTTTGATTAGAAGATTTCGGATTACGCTTCATTTTTAATACCGACTTCACATTTGTATCTTGCTCATGTAAATCCACATGCAAGTGCAGCGAGTCAATCATAAAATCAGCAGGTTGATAGTCTTTTAATAAATGTGTTTTGGGTTTATTCATAATAATTTATACCACCTTGATTTTTTTGAAATAACTAAATTCATCGCACAAAAGGTGCTAATGCTTTAGTTATTTTTTGATAAAGAATCGGCAACCAGCTCGGTCGAACTTTTCCGTAAACTGGCCGCTGAACACGTAAATTATTAGGCGCAATAATGACTGTCACATTGCCTCGGCCTACGGCATAGACTAATGGAAATAGTTGCTCGATGGCATAATCTCCAATCGCCACACAACCCACTGAACGTTTATCACCATGAATAAAAATATTACTGCCGAGGTTGGTGCGATGATCAAGCTTAGCATATTTACGATCGAAGGCATTAGGGTAATTTAGGTGCATCGATAAATCGAATCGGCTATCAGGATTTAATCCAATGATTTGATAAATGCCTTCCGGCACTTGATCATCACCCGTATGCAATTTTGGCCCAGGCCCACCGCTGGCTGCTAAGATGCGAAAAGTTCTGATATAAGTCCAACGCCCACTATTTTTAGCCCATAATTGAAATTGTCGACTTCGTTTAAATATTAAAAACGCTAGTTTCTTGGGCGGATACGGCACTTTTGCTCGCTTAAAATACGGCTCTAAATGCTTTTTCGAATAGCTTGAGTATTTTTGAATTTTGGCGCGCATCTCTTGAGACCAAGAAGGATGTTGTTTTGCACACCCTGTGATGGCCAATACAAAAAATAATATAAAACTTAATATAACTACTCGCCCGCCATTGTGGCGAAAGCCGGAATCCAGGCGCGTTTTGCGCGCCAACTCACTCAGTGTGTTATGGATCCCGCGGTCAAGCCGCGGGATGACGAGGGCAAGCCGCGGGATGACGCGGTGTGAGCAGATACAACTTAATAAAGCTTTTTTCATTTACTCCTCTCTTACGATAGCGCTTAAATTTTTTCACCTTTTCCCGAATAAGTGAATCGCAACACAATATAACCTAAAACACCCGACAACAATGAGCCAATAATAACTCCCGTTCGAACCATGGCGGGGTAGCTTCCCCCCAATCGCCCAAACGCTAAGCTGCCGATAAATAAGCTCATGGTAAATCCAACACCTGCGATTAACCCCACACCATAAATTCCCTTCTTGTTAACACCTCTTGGCATTCTTGCAATTTTAAATTTAATTCCCAAATAAGTCGCAAGCCAAATACCGATTTGTTTTCCAAGAAATAACCCTAATGCAATGCCCACGGGAATCGATCCGAATAATTCTTCAGCCGACAACCCTCTAAAAGAAACCCCTGCATTAGCAAAAGCAAATAACGGCAAAATACCAAATGCCACCCAGGGGTGTAAACGGCGCTCTAGGCGTCTTGCGGGAGAGCGAGTGGGTTTTTTAGGGTCGCGTAAAGGAATCGTAAAGGCTAAAATAATGCCGGCCAAGGTGGCGTGCACACCCGACTTTAGCACACAAAACCATAATGCAATCCCAACTAACACATAAGGCGAGAAACTTGCGACCTTAAAGCGATTCAAAAGAATCAGTAGCGCTACAAAAGCTAACGCAATTAATAGTAACCCTAATGAAACATTTCGAGTGTAAAAAATAGCAATCACAATAATAGCGCCAATATCATCAATAATGGCTAATGCCGTTAAAAAGATTTTAAGTGAGACGGGAATACGCGAGCCTAGCAAGGCTAGAATGCCTAATGAAAAAGCAATGTCGGTCGCAGTAGGAATTGCCCAACCGCGTAATGCTACTCCATCATGGTAATTAAAATAGACATAAATTAACGCGGGCACGACCATGCCACCTATTGCAGCTATTCCTGGCAAAGACGCCTTAGCAATGGTATTGAGCTCACCTTCAATTAATTCTCGCTTAATTTCCAAGCCGACCAGCAAGAAAAAAATAGCCATAAAGCCGTCATTAATCCACAGCAATAACGGCTTAGAGAGTTCCAACGCTCCCAAGTGAATGCTTAGCTCAAGCTGAAAAAATGAATAGTAGTAATTTTGCCATGGCGAATTAGCAATAATTAGAGCCAACAGGGCCGTGCAGAAAAGCACAATTCCAGCACTGGTTTCAAGATTAATAAATTCACGAATCAACCGAACACGCAATTACAAGCTCCTTGCTCTAGCAGGCTATCACTACAAATAAGCGTACTCTATTTTTAGCGATAAACACGAGCTATGCAAGGAAAAAATTATCCTTGCTTTCACGAGGATGGCGGCAAGGATGATGACGCTGGATTCCCGCTTTCGCGGGAATGACAGTTCATCGCGGGACACTGAAGTACGACGTGTCACTTTTATGGAGAGGACAGTCGCAGCGAGGATGATCTAGCTGCTTTCAGCAACTGCGCTTTTCTTTTTAGCGCAACTACAATTATAAACCCAGCCGACGAGCAATCCAAAAATAAAGAGGTCGACAAAAGCCCAAATCGCACCGACGATTGCACCCCAGAAGGTCGCAGCATAACCAAGATACACGCTGGCTAACAACCGAATCCAAGGCATGGCATAGCCCCAAATTGCTCCTGCCCAGCCGGTGAGTAATACCGACAATGCCCAGATTAAACCGAGAGCAAACCCAAACTTAACTGCAGAGAGTTTCATACAATGATCTGACATAGCATTCTCCTTTGCATTGATGTAGTAATAACAATCCCATACTGACTTAAATTATTGGTAACCGCTTACACCTCGTCATCCCGCGGCTTGCTTCGTCATCCCGCGGCTTGACCGCGGGATCCATAACGCGCCTGGATTCCGGCTTTCGCCACAATGGCGGGCGAGTAGTTACAATTACTGTGAATTTAAGCACATAGGCCATTCTATCGCATACAAAATGCCTTTGCCAACCTGTTTAGAAATTAGTCAATTTCGATCGCAAAAATCTCTTTGCTATAATATGGCATCCGACACGACCCTAAGAGTTTCATATCCGTGAATAAGCAGCTACAATTTGAACCATGAATATTATTGAAGCAGTCTGTGAATCAGATATCGATGCCCTGGAACAGCTATTGGATGCCGGCGAAGACCCTAACGCCACCGAAGATAGAATGAATGTCACTGCTTTGCATTTTGCTGCGCAACAAAACGATATCGAAATTGCCGATCTCCTGCTTAAAAGAGGAGCGAATCTCTACAGCAAAGAACTTCTAGAGCAGAGCACACCACTGGATGTCGCCTACCAACACAACCACTATGAGATGATCATTCTACTGTCTTGCTATGATTATTATTTCCGGCTATTAGTAATGATGGCTAGAACAGCGATCAATAAAACGGAATAATAAATGAGTAACTATACACTTGGTGCGGCAATTTTAACTCTAGCTGTGCTCATCGCATACATTAATCACCGCTATATTAAAATGCAAAGCACTATCGCCATTATGACAGGCTCATTATTTCTATCTATTATTTTACTCATACTCGAGCACACGGGCCTTGCAAACATCGCAGATCAAACCCAAGCTCTCTTAGTCCAAATTGATTTTCGTAATTTATTGCTTAAAGGTATGCTGGGATTTCTGCTCTTCGCAGGCGCACTCACCGTCGATATCGACATGCTAAAAACACAGAAATGGGAAATTGGCACCCTTGCATCCATCAGCACCATTCTCTCAGCATTGGTGATTGGCACTGCGGTTTATCTGTTACTGCCACTGATTAATCTTCATCTGCCTTATCTCTTCTGCTTACTGTTTGGTGCGCTTATTTCACCGACAGATCCCATTGCAGTGCTAGCTACTTTCAAACAAGTTGGCGTGCCTAAAAAACTTGGGATGTGTGTCGCTGGCGAATCACTATTTAATGATGGTGTGGGTATTGTGATCTTCTTAACGCTCTACCAATTAACGTTTAACCACGTAGACATGACATTCTCCAACGTGTTGACACTCTTTCTGCGCCAGGCATTAGGCGGAATCGGCTATGGTTTGGTGCTGGGTTTTCTGGCAAATCTGCTGATTAAATCATCTCAAGATCACAAAATGGCTATTCTGCTTACACTCGCTACAGTGATGGGAGGTTATTCTCTAGCGTTGGCTCTCAATATTTCTGGTCCATTGGCAATGGTGGTGGCTGGGATGTTAATTGGCCATAAGATTAGGCAATCTCAAGACAAATCGACTCACGACATTCTAAGCACTTTCTGGGAGGTCATCGATGAAATATTAAATGCGGTATTATTTTTACTCATTGGTTTTGAGCTCATCACCATCAAAGCTAACGCAACAGAATTGATTGCCATGATTGCTATTATTCCATTGGTTTTGCTGGTGCGACTCGTCACCGTTGCCATCCCCATGAAAATATTCCAACTAAAACATACTCACCATCCTTACACCATTAGCATCCTCACCTGGGGTGGTTTGCGAGGCGGCCTAGCTGTTGCGCTAGCACTATCACTGCCCCCTAGCCATTACCGAAATTTTATCCTAGCGATGACTTATGCGGTGGTGGCTTTTGCGGTTATTGTGCAAGGCTTGACGATCAAGCCGCTCGCTCGGCGCGCGATGCAGGGTTAAGATTGCATTCCCCCCAAAAAACCATTACCATGCCCACTTTCATTAACAACTCATATGAGAAGGTGATTTTAACGTCATGCCATCAGTCGATATCCAAGACAGCGGTTCTTTTGATTCCGCTCTACGCCGCTTTAAGCGAGCCTGCGAAAAAGCCGGCATACCTGCTAGCATTAGACGAAAAGAGCACTACGAAAAGCCAACTACACAACGCAAACGTAAGCTTGCTGCAGCTAAAAAGCGCCTGGCTAAAAAACTGCAGAAAGAGCACGAAGCACGCGAGCGTGAAAGGACAAGATACTAAACAAGGAGGCACTCCATGCCTGATAGCGCCTTAGGTCTTCGTATTCAAGAGGATATGAAAACTGCGATGAAGGCTCGGGAAACCTTGCGCCTTCAAACCATTCGCATGCTTCGAGCAGCCATTAAGCAACGTGAAATTGATGATCGAATCACTCTGGATGATGCCAGCATCATCACTGTGATCAATAAGATGATCAAACAACGCCAAGAAGCCGCCAAGCAATATCAAGCTGCTAATCGTCAAGAACTGGCCGATAAAGAAAACCAAGAAATCGAGGTGCTTCAAGCCTATTTGCCAGAACAGCTGAGTGAAACCGAAGTTGATCAAGCGGTGCAAAAGGCTATCAAAACAACAGGAGCTGCCTCAATCAAAGATATGGGCAAAGTCATGGGCATGCTCAAGGCCGACTTGCAAGGTCGCGCTGATATGGCGCTTGTTAGCAGCAAAGTTAAGCAGCTTCTTGCATAAAGGTAGTGCCATTGAAGTGAAAGATCATGCATAATGCACTCTATGAAAGGCCTCATTCCGCAATCGTTTATTCAAGATCTACTCGCAAGAGTCGATATCGTTGAAATTGCACAATCTCGTATTCAACTCAAAAAACGTGGTGAAAACTATATTGCCTTATGCCCCTTCCACCAAGAAAAAACGCCCTCATTTACCGTAAGCCCTAAAAAGCAAATCTACCATTGCTTTGGCTGTGGGGTGGGTGGAGATGCCATTGGTTTTTTAATGGCATTTGATCATCTTGATTTCATCGATGCTATAACAACCCAAGCCCATCAGCTTGGCTTATCTATTCCTGAACATACGAAAACTCGCCAAACGAAACAGTATGATTCACTCTACACCACCCTCAATGAAGCATCTCGTTATTATCAAAATAATTTACGCCACCATGAACCCTCAATCGATTATCTAAAATCGCGGAGCATTAGCGGCCAAACCGCTAAAGATTTTGCGCTTGGTTACGCCAAGGATCAATGGGAGGATATTAGTGTTCATTTAGGCCGGGATGCTAAAACTCAATCGCTACTGATGGCCAATGGTTTGCTGATAAAAAAAGAAGGACGCCATTGCTACGATCGTTTTCGCAATCGCATCATGTATCCCATTCGCGACACCCGTGGGCGAGTGGTCGCTTTCGGCGGCAGAACCTTAACCGATGAACAACCTAAATATCTTAATTCTCCTGAAACTCCTATTTTTCATAAAGGCAATGAGCTCTATGGCCTCTATGAAATGCAACAAAAGCACATCACATTAACTCAATTGCTCATCGTCGAAGGTTACATGGATGTGATTTCACTCTACGAGCAGGGTATTTATTATGCCGCAGCCACTTTGGGCACAGCGACAACCGTAAAACATTTACAAAAATTACTACGCTACAGCAAAAAACTAGTGTTTTGTTTTGATGGCGATCAAGCCGGCCAGCAAGCTGCATGGCGCGCCTTAACGGTTAGCCTGCCGCTCATCCGAGAAGGCGTTCATATTCATTTTCTTTTTTTACCGAGCAATGAAGACCCCGATAGTTTAGTTAAAAAAATAGGAAAAAATGACTTTGAGAAACTCATTGAAGCGGCCCCACCTCTAGCCGAAGTTTTCTTTGCTAAGCTCAAGAAAGACATTCCGATTAATTCTCTCGCAGGAAAGGCCGCTTTTGCCAGTGAAGCCAAGCGTTATATCGACACCATGCCAAGAGGGCTTTATCAACAATTTATTTATGAAGAATTAGCAAGGCTATTAAATCGCAACATCAGTGAGCTTGCTGTACTTTTTACACATCAAACCAATAAACGATCAACCCGTCAAAAAGAACCACAACTCGCACAAACACTGGCCAACGATGAAAAGCCCACACCCGTTTTACAGGCCTGCATGCTATTACTACAGCACCCACATTTAGCTGCAGTTGCGATGGACTATCAATCCCAACTGGGCACACAAACACCTGAGCGAAAGCTGCTAAACCAGCTCATCCAGATATTATCTAAAACTCCAGAATTAACCATCGCTCAACTTATTGCTCACTGGGAAGACCCACAACAACATCAACTACTCGCTGCCCTCGCCTCTCGCGAATTACCCATTCCAAAAAGTGGTGTTGAAAATGAATTTACAGATGCACTCACTTGTCTGATCACTCAAAATACAAACCAACTCGTTACCCAGCTAATCGAAAAAGCTCGGCAAAACGGATTAGATTCATCAGAAAGACAAAAGCTGCAGCAATTGTTACAAAAAGGTAACGACTCGCCCGTCACTGTGACGAAAGCCTGAATCCAGTCGCGTGTTGCATGCCAACGCACGCAGTGCATTATGGATCCCGCGGTCAAGCCGCGGGATGACGAGGTAAGCCGCGGGATGACGAGGCGTGAGCAGTTACACAAAAAGAACACGTTAGGCAATGAATCATACTCACGACCCTAGATAAAAAGACATTTTATCAGTACAATAGGATGTTTATTATAAGATAGAGGTAATAGCCCAAATGGCAATTCAACAAGGCATGGCAGCGCTACGAAAAGCGGCAGAACTCAAAGGCTATTTAACTCATGAAGACCTACTCACTCTGCTGCCTACTGATTATGCCGACCCTAATCAAATGGAACAAATTATTAACCGTCTCATCGAATTGGGCATTAAGGTTTATGAAGTTCCACCACCTGATGAAGAAACATTTGCCCTAGCAGAAGAAGCTCCACCTGCTGAAGAAATTTCAGAAGCCATCGAAGTGTTAGCGACGGAAACACGGACAACAGATCCCGTGCGCATGTACATGCGTGAAATGGGTAGCGTAGAGTTACTCACTCGCGAGGGCGAAATCGTGATCGCCAAACGCATTGAAGAAGGCGTGCGTCAAGTCATGGGGGCCATGGTACAGTATCCTCAAGTTGTCGAATCTTTTATTGAAGAATATGATCGCATTGTCACTAATGAAGGTCGTCTCAGTGATTTAATCACAGGCTTTTTTGATGGTGAGCAAGTGATTCATAAAAAACCACCAGTCATAAACAAACCAGCTGTACTCCCTGCTAAACCAGTCGTCGAGAAAACCGAGACTGATGATGGTGGTGAAGGCGGCAAAAGTGGTGACGGTTCCGCTGGCGGTGGAAATGGTGCCGCTAAGGCCTCTGAAAAAAACGGCAACAACAACGATGACGAACTTGTTGAAAGTGGCCCAGACCCAGTTTATACAGAAAAACGGCTTAAAGGATTACGCAAGCTCCTACAACGTTATAATAATGCTATTAAAAAATACGGCAAAAAACACGATGCCACGCAAAAACATCAACAAAAATTAGCAGATGCGTTTTCAATATTTAAATTAGCCATCAAACAGTTCTTACGGCAAACAATGAAACTGCGTTCATTGCTACGTGAAGTACGTGAGCAAGAACGCACAATCATGTATTATTGTGTTGTTAAAGCGCGCACTCCACGCAAACATTTTATTGCTTCTTTTCCTGGCAACGAATCGAACTTTGGTTGGCTCAAAACCTATCAAGAAGAAAATAAGGAGCAAGCTACTCGCCTTGACCTTTACAGCAAAGAAATTGAACGTGCTCAGAGAAAACTTGCCGCACTGGAAAAAAGAACTCAATTAACGATTAGCGAAATTAAAGAAATTAATCGACGCGTTTCTATTGGTGAAGCAAAATCAAGACGCGCAAAAAAGGAAATGATTGAAGCTAATTTAAGACTAGTGATTTCTATCGCCAAGAAATACACCAACCGTGGGCTTCAATTTCTGGATCTCATCCAAGAAGGCAATATTGGCCTGATGAAAGCTGTCGATAAATTTGAATATCGCCGCGGGTATAAATTTTCAACGTATGCCACTTGGTGGATTCGACAAGCTATTACACGCTCTATCGCCGACCAAGCACGTACCATCCGTATTCCGGTGCATATGATCGAAACGATTAACAAGCTCAATCGCATTTCTCGTGAATATATTCAACAAACAGGCCAAGAGCCTACTCCAGAAATTCTTAGCGAAAAAATGGAAATGCCGGAAGACAAAGTACGCAAAGTGTTAAAAATCTCTAAAGAACCGATTTCATTGGAAACACCGATTGGTGAAGAAGACGATTCATTTCTCGGTGATTTTGTTGAAGATGCCAATACAATATCACCCGTTGAATATGCAACGTCTTCTGGCTTATCCGAAGCAACTCAGGAAATTTTATCCAGCCTTACCGCTCGCGAAGCAAAAGTATTGCGAATGCGTTTTGGTATTGATATGAATACAGACCACACTTTAGAAGAAGTCGGCAAGCAATTTGATGTGACTCGCGAACGAATACGCCAAATTGAAGCGAAAGCACTCCGCAAACTCAGGCATCCTAGCCGGGCGGAAAAACTTCAAAGCTTCTTAGAGACAGAAGAAAAAGGTGGGAGTTAATTAACGTAAGTTCGTGTTGAAATTACGGGCCCATAGCTCAGTTGGTCAGAGCAGGGGACTCATAATCCCTTGGTCCAAGGTTCAAGTCCTTGTGGGCCCACCAATTAAATCAAAAAGTTACACTTGATTTCCCGATTCCCGTAAAACCCCTTGCGGGACTTTTGCGTGTACGTCGCCAAATATTAATTATGCTGCCATTGGTAATTGAAATAATCCGCGGCAATGTTTTTTCCACCTAAAATAGTTAACACGAATTACCTTGGATTTTATTTCTTCGATGTTGAGTATTCGACAATTTGCTTGCCATCAATGAAACTTAAACAATGGGTCATGATCGGTGCTAAGATATTTTGGCAGTCCTTTTTTAGAAATGATTTTATTAAACAGACAGCAAATAGCAACACCATTTAAATCACCGGCATGAACAGAAAACCCTATAATGTTACGAGTAAATTGATCCATGAGAACCATCACCCAATGACTTTTTAAGGAAATTGATTC
>SDBV01008207.1_pt1 | contig 14128 bp, 25 predicted proteins | sample 2277081 | NCBI WGS metagenome assembly SDBV01 (sample SAMN10402039, study PRJNA504765) | marine sediment metagenome | isolation source: marine sediment core GS10_PC15, 223 cmbsf | place: Arctic Ocean: Southern Knipovich Ridge | collected 2010
TAAAAAAAGTCCATAGAATATCTTCTCCTATATACTATTTAATGATTATGTGCTGTTAAAATAGAAAGAAATCTATTCTATGTCAGGTTTTGGATGATTTCTATGTGGAATTATTTTACTAACACCCACTCTACTATCAATGATTCCACCAGAAGTTCTAGTTTTATTACGATTATTGATAAACTTCTCTAATGTTCTATTTGCTGTCTGCCATTTCTTGCGGAAATCAACTTCTTTACGTAGCCATTTTGGGCCTTCTCTTTTGTATAGGACATTTGGCTCAAAATCCGTTCTCAGAAACCAAGCTCCTTCGGGCGGATTATCTGGAAACTCTGTTCCTGAACCTAATAGTGCTGCGCCATTTGGTGGTTCTCCGTCTGTCATAAACAGATATGGAAGTCCGCTTTCATTTTCTTCAAAAACATATAAATGTGTGTGTTCAAGATTGCGATTTGGAACTTGTCTTTCCGCTTCAGCAATAACCGACTCACTAATATTCAGCTCATCAGCAAATGTGCTAACCAAATCTCGTAATGTTGTTCCTGGATCATCGGGATCTACTAATCCGCTGTCATTAAATGATGCAGCATTTTTATTAAGTATTTCATTGTATTCCTGACTATCTGTAAGTGGACTTACTTTAACTCTCCAAATATGTGGAAACCAAGTCGGACTAAATCCTTCTGAGGCACGATTTGCGTCTTCGATTTTATAAAGCTTTGGAATAACTGGGCCGAAATCTTCATCAGGATCTTGACTCAATAAGGTATCATCTAAAAGATGCGGAAGTTCGATAACGTCGCCAGACATCAACTTTCTACCCATAATGTCAATCATATCACTAATATGGAAAGAAACAAACAATGTATCAGCACTTAGAAAAAGACCAAACTGACTTAAATCAAAATCATTGTCTTGAACATTATAAACACCACGAAGTTCATAAATGTCATTATCGTATTTTCTATCTCTATTTTCTAAAAGCAATAAATCTTGAATAGTTGTTTCAAGTGGATCAATAATAGTTGGCTGTGTTAAGTCGTCACTTTCACCTTGTTTGATTGGACCTATATATTTGTGAATAAGAAAAGCGGTGCCGCCGACTCGAAACATTTCTCCAATGGTTCGATCGAAAAACTTCCAGTCATTTTGTTTTTTCTTATTCCAGAATGATAAACGTGGCATAGTTATCCTTCAAAAATTATTGCTTCGTCGGCAGCTTCATTTGGAAGCTTATCTTCTTTCCAAGCTTCTTCCCAAAGATATTCAAAATCCATACTTTCTCTATCGTAGTTTATAAGCAAATATCTATCTACTTTTTCCATAAAAATTGTAAATTCGTCTTCAAATTCTTCGTCAAAATTTTCAAACAATTCATCTAAATCGTTTTCTTCAAATTCCGTTAAAATCATTTCTCCAGAACGTATCATTTTAGTCATATCATATTTGGACAAATAATCAACATCATCAGATTCGTGTTCACGCAATCCATGCTCGATTTGCCAATGATCATCTTTTTCGCTAATAATTTTTGCCCAACGAATACCTTCTTCGAAAACATACGTTTGGCCTATTTCCGCGCCGGCCGTAGAAATACCTAAATCAATGATTTGATTTTCAATAATACCTTCTTTAGAAAGATTTCCTTGAAGTATATTTAGATATTCTTGTATATCGCCTGCGCTTTCGCTTTCTGACATTTTAAAACCACCTTAATTTAAAAGCTGTGGCGTCCGCTCCGTTTTTAAACTTAAAAATATATCCATCAATTGTTACTGGATGTTGATAACTATTCCACAATTCAGAGCGACGAACAGCCCTTAGACCCCTAAGATTGTTAGGATCATCAAATCTCTTATATACCAATTCAATATTACAATCTTCGCACCAATTATATACAGATGTTAAATTCATATTTTATTCCCATCTTAACTTAAAGGCAACCATTTCGCCTTCATGTTGAAACATTAATTCATAAGCAGCTCTCGAATAATTAGGAGAATATATTGACTCAATTGTCATTTCTCCGTCGCAATCTTTTTCAAACCATTCTATTATTTCCTGCTCTCTTAGAAGCGGATTCTTATTTGATATAGTCATTTCTAGCTTATAAGGCCAGGAAGAATCGTTAACCCCTGTTGGCTGTCCTTTCCAGCAGAAGGTTATATAACATCCCCCGTTAACAACATTAATATAATGAACTTTACCCATTGAATAATACTCCTTCCGTATATTTATTATAATCTTCGAAGAGTTGCTCTTTGGTCTTCCAGCAAATGATATCTTTTGCGCGATTTTCTTCTTTTTCTAACATCTGAAGATTAGTCCAATGTCCTATTATTTCTGATGGAATGTTTTGCTTCCATCCTTCATATCTGGAGAAAATGTGATCAAGTTGATATTCATTTCCCCGTTTATAATTGTTTGGATTTATTTTGCTGTAATGATTATGCCAGCTATGCCTTGTATAAAATGCTATTTCTTCATAGTAGCGTTCTTTTTCGTCTTTGTCTGGGTCCATTAATTTCTGTCGAAATTCTTTTACCCCCATTGGATTATCCACGCCGTATTTTTCTCTGAAACCTAATCTTATTTTTTCTTGTATTTCTGGATCGCCGAACGGAGATGGAACTATTGTATGTTTTCCTTCTTCTCTATTTTTATGAAAGGTTTCATTTAAACGCTCTTTGACTTCTGGGTCGGAATTCCATTCTCTGTATCCTGTTCGTTTTTCATAAGTATCTCGCATTTTTTTCTGGATAGCAGGATCACTACTTTTAGCCGAAAGAGAACTGTATGTTAAATAGCGATTATCAAACCATTTAACAAATACTTCTGTCATTGGGCAAATTGGTCTTTCGTATATCTCATTAAGTATATGCCAACAGCGTTGTTTTGCTTTGGCTTCCAACGGAAGGAAATCTGTAGCTTCTATTATTTCACTCCAAAATGTGGGTCTTCTTTTAGAAAGATATCTTGTAGCACTACGATGATTATACCCGCCTTCATAATTAGAAAGGTATTCTTCGAGTTCTTTTTTGATTTTATTTTTATTCATTACTAACGTCCTATTATAACTAGTTTTATTTAGTCTTAATAGGATAAGGATTAGTTAAGTTGTTGATTTTATTGAGATTTAACCTATCAGGAAGCCAAGAGGTTCTCCCCCAGCTCCATAATTCATCAACACATCTTCAAGACGTTCGATATCGGCCATTCCTTCAGATTTAATTTCGGAGCCATTTAGTGTTGTGCCGCCCTGTGGTCCAACGATCTGTGAGTATTTTCCTCGTCCCTCTCCAAGAAGAACTTTTCCACGAGCTACACAGTAATCAACAATCCAACTTTTTGCGTATAAGTCCTCAATCAATTCGTCATCTGTTTTAAAGAAGTAAGACCAGAGAAGAACAGTCTCCGATCCACGAACATGCCTAACAACAGTAAGTTTTTTTGAATTTGTATCCCACGTAAACATAACGTGCTCTCCGAAAAGGGTTCCGATTAACTCTTGATATTCTGTAAACAATCTAAATGTTGCGAGGCCACCTTGGCGTCCTGCTTCCAACAAATAAAAGTTTGTAAATGCAGCATTGAACGGATCAAAAGTGACACCTCCCTGCGTTCTTCCTAATCCTCGCCTAAAGATTTCTCTAACTTCTACGATTTCTCTTGGAAGTGTATATTCAAACTTGTCTTCTTGAAGTTCTAAGAAAAAATAACCTTCTTCAACGCTATTTGAATCTCTATTACGATACATATCAAGCGTTGTTTGGATGATTTCTTCGATATCTTCTGGATCAAATTCCAGATCGATGATTCTTCCAGCTAATCTTGTTATGATTCTGTTTGCAAGATTTTGTCGGGTTTCACTCATAAAAATACTCCGATAAATGTGGACAACACTATTTATCGAAGTGGAAAGAATATTAAACTATAGTATTACTGATTATAGATTTCTTCTATGAAGGCTTTTCCAAAATCATTTAGGGCGCGGGTTCCAATCGCAGCATATATTCCTTGTGGTTTTTCAATAGGCCACGAATTATTCTCTCTTGAAACCCAATGATGCGCGTGCGGATTCCAATGAAGAATCTGTTCATTTTCTTGATCGCAAAAAGTAAAATTGTATGGGGGAAACCATTTTGAAGGATTGGCAGAAAAACTATCTTCTATTGACGGTTCATATGTTTCTTTATCTTTGTGCCATCGATCCATAAACATATGACAGGCCCATGCTGTGCCGCCGTTAACTCCCATAGTATCCTTATATTTTTTTGGATACATTTTCCCATCTGAATATTCTTTAATAACAGCTTTATGATTAAGAGTGCCGACAACAAATATGGAATCAATATATTTTACTTGATACCAGTTGCGGCGGAGAAGATTCATAATCCACGGTTTGGAATAGGGAAGACTACGTTTGAGAGTTTTATTTGCTTCTTTCAAATATTCGTCTGCTTCTTCAAGTTCTTCTTGAGTAAGCTTATAGGTAAATTCCGGATGAAAGGACTTATGACCTTCGAATGACCAATGGACTACTTGATGACCTGCATTATTAGCAGCAATACCCCATGCTGTGTCGGCGCCTTTTGCGCCTCCACTCAACATTACATCGACATCAAGCTTGTCGAGAAAAGGAACATTCTCAGGTATCATATTTTAATAACCCCAATCTTCTTCAACTATAATCAACAGCAGCTCGCCATTGTTGAAAAAATTTCGCACTACCTTCTATTCCCCGTTCATATCGAAATCCAGGTTTCTTGCCCATCATTCGTTTAACCATTTTTGTGCCGATACCAAGCCTACGATATTTCTTACGCACAAATACGCTTATATATGGATTTTTATAACGATACCAACGTTGTGAAATACAAACACCGATAGGCACGTTATCCATATAAGCAACTACAATGGAAACAATATAATCTTCATTATCATCTAAATCTTTTATTTGACGAAGATACATAGACATGCGCCATCCAGGAATAAAGAGTTTCGCTGACAGAGCCCCAGAAGCAAGCATAGCCATTTTAACCTTTGTGGATGCTTTCTTTAATATTAGTGTCATTTAATATCTCCTGCAACTATAACACTATATTATAGCACAGATTTAACTCTTGTCAAGTCCGATTAAACCTTCAATGTATACTGCGTATCCGCATCTGTGAACTTCTCTACTAACTCTCTAACTCTAAGTTCAAGATCTTCAACAGTTCCGTTGTTTTCTATAACTTCGTCGACAGTGTGACCAATCCAAGCGGTTTCGCTTTCGTGTGGTATTGAGTTACAAGATTTCATTACTTCGATTTCTCTAAGATCATCTTCGTCACAAAGTCCGCGATTAAAGAAGTTCATTAGTTGATAAAAATGAGGTTCAGGGCCTCTTTTAACGCGCAACACAACACCATTATTATCACGGATCATATCAATCTCATTAGGAAAACGACAATCCGTAATAACTGTATGTGGCTTTCCTGCATCGAGCCATCGTTTTTCTACAGTAGAAACCCAGATATCTTCACCGAGAACATGGCGACATCCTTCGGTTCCAAGTAACTGTAATCCCATTCTTGGAGTAAAGTTCTTGATATCAAGACGCAGCGACCAAAATCTATCTGTTTGTTCTCTCTGAAATCTGCTCTCTGGCGTAGCGCCTTCAAGCATCTCTCTATCCCATCCAAATATAGTTGATGCAGCATCTTTCAAGCTTTTAGCGAAGCTGTCTGTTTTGAAATTATGATTATTAACCATAAATTCGCCCACGGTTCCTTTACCGCAGTTCATAAAACCTACTACGCCAACTAGCATTTTATGGGCTCCTTATTTGTTGTCTTTTTCTGCCTTTAACAGTCGTTTGATATCGTCAATGTTAAAATAATGTGCATAACCGCCTTCAAGTTCGGCGATACTAGCATCTTCAGCAAACACCATTTTGCGATACATAGCATACGCATCAGCATCTTGCTTTCTAGCAAACGCAGCCGTGTTGTTATAGCTGTTAGGAACGATATTAAAATCTCTAAGACTTAAAGCAGATTTCTTATCATTATATCCGTAACAAATATATTTTTGATCATCCTCAAATGATAAATCTACATCTTCTGTTACTGGATTACCTCGATGATCCTCAACTCTCCCTACTTCCCACGTAAGGGTAAAACTTGTTCCTATATCTTGATCTTTGCCAAATGGCGATGTCACGAGATATATAGTTTGACCAGTTAGCTTTAAAAGCTCACGAGGATCTGTAATTCTGCCTGGCTGATTTCCTAACCGTTTATTAACAAACTCAACACGTTGTTCAAACGTTAGATCGGAAAAATCTTTATCAGTATCTGTCATTGTTTTGCTCCACCTGTGTTATTTCTTAACGCTTAGTTAATATAGTTAATATATCGAAAAACTGCGAAAAAATCAATAATAAAATAACTAGTTGACAGATTTGAGAAATATGCTATTATAATAGTACAAAGATCAGTTTAATCACGAAGGATCTGCACCAATGGTTTCATTAAAAGTCAAGCGTTTAGAAGACGATATCGAAGCCCGTGTTGATTGGGACCATTTTGGTCCTGACGATCCAAATTATGACAAATTTATGAGGATTTGTCAAGATCATTTTCACGAGACTTACAAAGGAAATGGCTCGGCTCGTCTTGTTCTGTTCAAAAATGAGACCATTAAGTGGTACAAAAAGGAGAAACCCCAACTCGTTGAGAATCTTACACTGGTTGAAGATTGGAGATTTTTGAGCATTGGTCAATATTATTGGTTAATGAATAAAGGTGCTATGCTTAGCCCTGATACATTCCGATGGGTCTCTGAAAAAATGACGGAGATTGAAAATATTGGCTGCAAACTAGCCGAAGAAGATACGAAAAAAGAACCTGTTGTGGTTAAAAAAGAGACAACTCCTGAAGAATTGGGGAGATGGCTTGCGAGCGATCTTGAAGAACTGATTCTTACCGGCGAATATAAGGAAAATACCGATACAGCATACGACCTGTTGAGGGAGAATACTCCTAAACCCATTGTAATGCGTTGCTGTATCGAGCATCTTAAACTTCTTGTTAACGAACACCAGGATTATACTGCTAGCGAGGTTAAAGAAGGCTTTGGCGATAGGGAAAAGTGGTCTTATTATTTGACACAATATTCTTCGCTACTGCGTCTTGCTGAGACATATTTCCAAAATGCCAAAACTGTTCGGAAATCTAGGAGGCCGCGCAAATCTCGAGTAGGCAAAGCTGCTAGGCTTGCGAAAGTAGCAGAAAAGGTCTCGTTTAATAGACAGGATACCAAGCTGAAACTGGTTAGCGTCGATCCAGCACAGATTATTGGCTCGAGAGGTGTGCTAGTTTATAACACCAAAACTAGAAAGATCGGTGTTTATTACGCTAAAGACTCCGAGGGTCTACAGATTCGTGGCACAACCATCCACAACTACGACGAAGAGAAAAGCACACATAAAACGCTTCGAAATCCAGAGAAGCAGATCGAAGGATTTCGCGATAAGACTGTGAAACGTTGCGAAATCATCCTGCGCGACTATATCAAGGCTGTTGCGAAAGGAATGAATGGTCGTCTAAACGAAAATACGATCATTATGAAGACCTGGAAATAAGAATATGGAAGAAAGTGAGAGACGTTGGTGGGTTGAAATAGTTGCGCCTCGCATTCATTCCGGTTTTTCTCTGGAGGATCTCAGCAAATTTCACGATGGAGTAAAAGATTGGCTTACCGCAAATGCTCTATCTGGATCATGGGAGAGTTCATGCACATTAAGTTTAGGAACCGGAATCGCTAAGGTGAATGTTTATTTCAATGAAGATGGATTGGACGCTGCTGTGGCATGTAAGCTAAGGTGGGCATAAGAATGTATATATACAAAGAGAAAAATAAATTTCCCCATATCATATATATCAATGCAAGGGGCGGAGATCCTATTTTCAGAGAAATAACATATTGGGTAAAAGATAATATCGGAGTTTATCAAAAAGATTGGTTATGTCCTACTAGTACTTCAAGTGATATAAGAGATCATAAAGATTTCTGGCATTTGTGGGCCTATGCTTTTAAGACAATAGAGAGCGCGGCAGCTTTCAAACTTATGTGGTCAGATAATGTTGGTTAAGATTAAATTCCCTAAACGCTGTTCCACCGACGATGAAAAACGAGAATTTGTCAAAGAATTAGTAGAATGGGGAAAAGAAAATCTAAATGATCAAGAAGATTGGGAACATAAACATCTACTTCTTACCTCCCCTAGACTTCTTATGACTTTTAAGACAGAATCCATTTCATTTAACATAAGAGACGAAACGGATGCTATGGCTTTTAAAATAGTATGGTGTGAAAGTTGACTTTTACATCTTAAACAGTTAAAATAATATTTTAACACTGGAAAATACAAAATGATAGACGTAAAAGGCTTTTCTTTCATAGAATTTACTTCAAAAGATCTAAACATCTTTCACGATCTATTTGTAAACCTCGGATTTACAAGAATAGATGATCCTTGTTGTGTTTATCAACGATTTTACATATACGAACAAGGAAATATCAGGTTTATAACAAGTTCTCTTGGTGGATTTGAACAATATTTCGCGAAACTTCATGGTCCATCTGTTTCATCATTTGGGTTTACTGTTGATAAGTCACGGGAAGCATACAAAGAAGCTCTTTCTCTTGGTGCTGAAGACGCAATGCCGGACATTTATCACTGCGCGATACGTGGGGTTGGCGGTAGCAAGCTATATCTTACTGACAAAATAGAAAATAATCCTGATAATATAGGAGTTGGCTTACAATATATCGATCATTTAACACATAACGTCAATATCGGACAGATGGATAAGTGGGCAGACTTCTATAGTCGGATTTTTGGGTTTAAACAGATAAGATTTTTTGATATTAAAGGCGAAAAGACAGGATTAGTTAGTAAGGCTATGGGAAATGGAAAAATTGCCATTCCTATCAACGAACCCACTGAAGAAAAAAGCCAAATTCAAGAGTATTTGGACGAATATAATGGTGAGGGTGTCCAGCATATAGCTTTACATACCGACAATATCTATGAAACAGTAAAACAGCTTAGAGCAAACGGAATAGAGTTTTTAGACGTTCCAGATACATATTATAAGATGTTAGAAGAAAGAATACCCGATCATGGCGAAGATTTGGATCAGTTAAAAGAGAATAAAATTTTAGTTGATGGTAAAAAGGGCAATCTTCTATTACAATTGTTTACTAAGACGTATGTAGGGCCTATCTTCTTTGAGATTATTCAAAGAAAAGGTAATAAGGGGTTTGGAGAAGGAAATTTTCAGGCTTTATTTGATTCAATAGAGCGGGATCAGATGAAAAGAGGCGTTTTATAGGCCCATTTCTTCTTCATCAGCAACAAATTCTTCATACGGCTTATTTTCTCCCGCAGCAAAGAAGATTTCTGCCCAATAAGCGTCATGTGCTTGGTAAAGATCCGCATTTGAAATGTGAGGTTCGAGAACTTTACGAACAATATCAACCCATTGATAAGAAGCACCAGCAGTCTCTAAAGCATTCTGTATTATACCAATCTCTTGATCACCTAATTGTGGTTTCCAACTATTCGCCCACTCATCCAACTGGTCTTGACCTTTAGCTCTTTCATAATCATCAGTAATTCTAGTTTGTTCATCGTCAAGAACAGCTAAATTACGAACTGCATAGTCAATTACACTATTTCCAGCTTGAAAATTCTTGACATACTCATAATATTCTTGCTCTGTAGGCATTGCGAAACCTTGTTCAGATAAAATATCTAAATAAGTTCTTAGTTGTTGTCTAGGATCCATTTTACTATCCCTATTATTACAGATGTATTTATATTTTAATATCTTTTAGTTCAATTAAGTCTACAAATCGTTCAATGCTTTCACCATAAGCCATCTTAACTGCTAATGCCATATCAAAATTATTAAAAACAACTACAGGACTTCTATAACGATAATTTTCTCTCTTAAATCCTAATTCCTTAAACGTTTTTCTTATAACACGCAGATCATCATACCCTACAGAAAAAACAAGAGCATAATGATATATCTCTGTGTCAACATCTTTTAATTCTTTTATTGCTCTTGCTACTTTCCATCCATATTTCTTATGAATTGCTTGTCTACGCTTTAAATCGTCACTAACTTTTTTTGCTGCCCAAGATTCTGCTTCGTCTTCTTTGAGTTCGTATTTAACAATCTCCCATTCATCTGGAATGTCAACAATAATCCTTTTCCTTTTTTTATAATCATATCTGTCGCACCACATTGTAAGATGATTAGTAACTGGACCTAATCCTGACCATGTTTTTCCAATCTTTTTCCATCTAGGAACAGAACCTCCTGTAGAAAATAGTCCTGTTTCTTTGTCTCTTATTTTATAAACAGCTTCATTTGATGACATATGTTATTTCCAGTCTAAGCCCATTTGGGTCGAAGAAATAAATCGACTCAATAAAGTTATCGTGTCTTGTGGGACCTATGACTTCAATACCATTTATCTCTAATCGTGCTTTTGCTTTTAAAAGTTCTTCTCTGTTATTAGCCTTAAATGCGAAATGAACAATCCAATCATCAGTATCCGTCTTGATTCCTAAATTATCGCCCAATTCAAAGAAAGCGATGTATGATCCATCCTTCATTTGAAAAAAGATATGTCTGTATGGAGCATATTGACCTGTGCTTGGAACATAATCTTTTCGTATTTCGTGTACCATAGGAAGTTCTAAAATACCTTCATAAAAATCTATAGTCTCTTCACAATCACGGCATTTCCAAGCAAAATGATGTAATCCTTGTAGTTCTGGAAATTTTTTATCAGTCATTAAAAGCCTTTCTTAAATATTTTTTCTGCTTTTTTAAACTCTTTTATCTTTAAGCAATTTTTGTAAACCTTCATTATATTTGGATATTGTTTCAGCGAACATTTGTGTTCTTTGACGTTGAAAACTTGAGGAACTAAAACAATATCGGCAAGAGTAATTTTATTTCCGACACAGAATTTGCTGTCTCTTGATAAATGTTCTTCTATTTTTCTAAATCCTTTATGTATCCAATGATGATACCATTCTATCTTTTCATCTTCTGTAATATTGAAATTATTTTGAAGATATTTTAGAACTCGAAGATTATCAATTGGATGTATATCACATGCAATAATGTGAGCAAGCTCTCTTACTTTTATTTTTTCAGGAATGTAGATTGGAAGGAAACGTTTTCTTTGCGCTGTGCCAAGATGCGTGTACCATTCGTCGAGATATTCGATAATACTTAATGACTGCGTCATAATTTTATCTTTGTCTTCCAGAATAGGAACAAGCATATCTCCTTGTTCATTTGTTTTAAGATTGACAGCAATCACTTCATAATCAAGTTTTTTTAACTCTAGAGCAATAATAACTCTAAGAGTAGCGGAAGATTTATGGTAACCATGTAATTTCATTTGCGATGTTATTCTTTTTATTGTTCCAACAACCATCCATAGAGATATATAGAACGAACATCTTTAAAGCGTCCGCCAGTAATATTTCTTCTATTTTCGGTAATTATGTCTTTGTTAATGTATTGAACATTGACTTCAGGGCAATCAATCCAATGTTTGTAAGAAAAATCTCCACAAATTCTCCCGCTTAGCTTGTGGATACCTTTCTCCATTTGTTTTATAAATGTTGGATGTTTATAAGGAAACTCTATAATCCATGCTAGAATTCCATAAAAGAATTGACTGTGTTGCACTAAGGGATTGCTTTTAATAAACTTTTCATGGCGATCATCTGTATGATCATTAATGCTTCCGCTACCATTAACTATTCCAGTGCCTGTATAAAGTGTTGGCTTACATTCTATAAATCTTCCACCGCGAACCCCGTCATAACTGCGGCGTCCGGGCACAAGATCTGCTCTGGAAAGCCACAACGACACTACTTCTCTAAGTGTGCCCGTTGAAGAATCCATGTAATGTTGTTCGATTGCGTATCTTTCTGGGAATGGTAATCCTGTATATGCTACTTCTTTACCGAAAAGTGCTCTTAGCATTAAAGTCCGTTGATATCTTTGATGTATTAATTCATTTATTGCTTCATCGTCTGTTATTTTGTGAAAATCCATTATTATTTTCCTGTATTTTAGACTATTACTAAAATACAGTAAAAAGAAACCAAAGGCAAGTAAAAATTAGGGAATTATTTGGATTTTAATCTGCTAAGTTCATCTATTATTTCTTCTATATTTTGAACTATGTCTTTTTCGTGAGGAATACGATAGTAATGATCTTCAGAGAAAAATTTAAGAGTTGCTTTTGCTTTTTCTAAAATATCGTCTATCTCTTTCTTGTTAATATGAGCCAATTTGATACCATACTAATTTAAAGGCCATTGCATCTGTTTTCTTTCTGAAAACAAAATATCCGTGCTTACAATGGCACCACTTTCCCTCGCAATTTTCTTGACACCAATGTTTCATCTGATTCAAGAGAGGAGTATGTCCTTTAGGTGGAAGTCTTATATCTTTTACGACTGTTGAAAATATCCATAAGATAGGAAATCCTTCTTTATGTCCAGTAATTACATTATTCCAAACTGACATAATAATCATAACAGCAAAAGTTGTCATTCCTAACTGACCTATTATTGCTATAGCAAGTGGTCCGTTGGATGGATCATAAGAAAACCAAAACCATAATGTTATAGCCGCATACCAAAATAAGACATGCTTCCATTTAACAGTTTGCCAAAGTGTTGGCAATAATATCATATCCATCTCAATTTAAAAGCTGCTGCATCTGACTGTCGGGCGAAATAAAACTCTGCTCCTTTATTGGGACAAAAAATGCCTCTATAAAATTTCATATTTTTAGATGTCCATTTAGATATCTCTTTACGATCTTCTTCATTTAGATATTTTACTTGTACTCTGTATTTAAATTTATACGGTAATCCAATTTTATGTATATTCGCCCAATTTTCATTAATAAAAAACACAGGAAACCTAAAAGCAGCCATCACAAACATTATCATAGGCGTGGAAAATTCTAAAAATGGCATATCAAATAAAAGATAACTTGAAGCTCCAAGAAGACTAAGTATCAATATAGATCCTATAAAGATTAAAAATCTCCATGGTTCAGGTATTCGATCATATTTGTGATTTATTTTAAACAGATATCTGAGAATTAATCTCATATCCACCTCAATTTAAAAGCTACAGCATCGCCTTGATTACTAAATTGAATAATTGCTCGTCCAGGATACTCTTCATCTCTCTCTACAAAACGACAATTGCTTTTATACTGCTGTTTTCTAAATGCTTCCTCGGCTGCATAATAATATTCTTCATCTCCTGTTTTAAATTCTACTTCGTGTGTTCTTTCAGGGAAACTATCTAATAATTTAATAAAGTCTTCTTTTTGTTTTGAACTAGAAAACCAGTAACAGTTACAGTTGTCAACATAACCATCTTCATCCGTTGTATAGAACACATCAGTTTTATTCATATACATATGTTGCTTTTGTTTTTGTTTTTTAACCCAACGACGTATCTCTCTAAGTTCCCACGGAGATGTTTCGCTTGTGGTTAATCCTGTATAACCCTTCTTTTCAAAATTACCAAAGAGTTGATCTTGATAACCACAACAGTCATATCCATAACCTGCTATTGTGTGATAATGTATATTAAATCTCATCATGTCCACCTCATTTTAAAAGCTACCGCATCTACTTCTTCGTAGATATATATCCCATCATTGGCGGCAGTGAAATCATCTTTCAAGTTTTCTTCACACCATGTTTCCATTTCGTTAGCCATTTTTATTTCTTCTAAGAAATCTTTTCCACGTGGCCAAGCAAAAAGAGCAAAAGCATTACGGTAATCTCGTTTCTTCTTATGTATACCACTCTTATTCATAACCATCGCATTTTGTATGCCATTACGTCTAAGTTATCATAAATATAAAGTCCCATGTCGGTAACTTCAAAAATACCCTGCAGATTTTTTTCGCACCATACCAAAATTTCAGCATTTGATTTCTCACTGTCTATGTAATTTTCTCCTAATGGCCACATAAACAAATAAGCCCAACCATTGTATTGTTT
>SDBV01008208.1_pt1 | contig 14127 bp, 9 predicted proteins | sample 2277081 | NCBI WGS metagenome assembly SDBV01 (sample SAMN10402039, study PRJNA504765) | marine sediment metagenome | isolation source: marine sediment core GS10_PC15, 223 cmbsf | place: Arctic Ocean: Southern Knipovich Ridge | collected 2010
AGTATGCTTCCGAGTGCGACGACGACGATGTCGCTTTGTCCCTGTCTTATCTTTACGCTTCTTCCTTCTGTGAAAGGCTCCCTGCACTCGACTGGTTCCAGCTCGTGCATTTTGATGCCGTCCTTGGGGTATCTTATCGCGACGGATTTTTTGCTGCCAAAGGCAAACTTAAGTGCAGCCTCCAGCTCTGTCTCGTCGGCGGGCGAGATGATTATCATGTTGGGCATCATTCTCAAAAATCCGATGTCCATCAGGCCGTGGTGTGTGGGTCCGTCATTGCCTACGAGCCCGCTGCGGTCGATGCAGAATACGACGGGGATGTTTTGAAGCGAGACTTCCTGGAATATCTGGTCGTAGCTTCTTTGCAGGAACGTCGAGTATATGCAGACGGCCGGCTTTAGTCCCTGCTTTGACATGCCGGCTGCGATGTCAACTGCCAGCGACTCTGCGATACCGACGTCGTAATGCCTGTCCGGGAATCTTTCCCTGAACAGATCGAGGCCTGTACCGTCAGTCATCGCTGCGGTTATCGCGACGATGCGGTCGTCGTTTTCGGCAAGTGCGACAAGTGCGTTTGAAAACGCCGAGGTAAATGTCCTTTGGCCCTGTGCTTTACTAAGCTCGTCGCCGTTAATCTCGAACGGTCCGGTAGAGTGGAACCTGGCAGGATCGTTGTCTGCGGGGGTAAAGCCCTTTCCTTTTTTCGTATACGCATGAAGTATGGCTGGGCTGTCAAAGGTGCTTAGTGCTTTGAACAATTCTATCAGCGAACCGATATCGTGCCCGTCGACGGGTCCGAAGTAGGGGATGTTAAGGCTTTCGAAAAGGCGTCCTGGCGGGACCGCCATACGCAGGGCTTTCTTGAAATTCTCAAGCGCGTTTTCCATCTTCTTACCGATTAGCGGCAGGTGTTCCAGGATCGTGTTTGTCGCGTGCCGGATGTCCTCGTAGGTGTGGCTGAGCCTTAGCTTTGAAAGATACTTGGCCATCGACCCGGGTGTTTCGTCTATCGCCATCGAGTTGTCGTTAAGGACGATAAGCATTTGTCGTTTAACCAGCCCTAAGTTATTAAGTGCCTCGAAAGACACTCCGTTAAAGATGCTTCCATCGCCAACGAGTGCGACGATCTTTTCGTCGGTTTTATTGTGCTGTGCGCCGAGGGCAAGGCCCATCGCTGTCGGTATAGATGTTCCTGCGTGGCCTACGCTGAATGGATCGTATACGCTTTCTTCCGGGCTTGGGAAACCGCTTAGCCCGTGGCGCTGACGAAGTTGGCTGAATTTATCTTTTCTGCCTGTGATTATTTTGTGAGCGTAGCATTGATGTCCGACATCCCAGAGCAGCTTGTCGTTACTGAAATCGAACACGTAGTGCATTGCGATAGTCAGCTCTACAACGCCGAGGTTGCTTGCCAGGTGTCCGCCGGTCCGGCTTACGGAATGGGTTATGAATTCGCGTATCTCGGCTGCGAGCTCTGTTAGACTTTCGATGTTCAAAGAACGAAGGTCGTCGGGTGTTTTAATTTTGTCCAGCAGTCCTGCCATATTTCTATCTCTTATCTATTTAATGGTATCATCAGCCGGGGCGTTTGGGCGGTGCTTTCGATCATCAGGCGATCCGAATAGACCCATACCACTGCGTAGACATTATTATTTTCCGATTCTACGAGTCCTTCCAGCGTAACATAGCAAACACCATTTTGCCATTGGTAACTGTCTTTGTGTCGATGTCCGTTGATGTAGGCGACGACACAGTTGTACGACTCGAGTATATCTCTTATCTCGTCTGCGTTCCACAAGCAATATTTATCGCCTTCCGGCACAAGTGGATGGTGAGCGAAGATTACGACTTTTTGTTTTCTCTTTTGTGCGTCGGCCAATACTTTTTTTAGCCATTGTTTTTGGTCGGGTCCGACGGCACCATTGTAGCCCATGGCATTTGCGGCTTCCTGCTGTTTCAGACGTTCCAGCATATCTGCTGCGGATCGGTAGTTGACCGATGCTTTGGGCCATCCTCCCATGATTGAAATATCGTTAGTGTCCAAAACGACGAACCGGATCTTTCCTTTTGTAAAATCGTAATAAGCATTTTTCATCCCCAGTTTTTTTAATGTGACATCCCTGCTAAGCCCGAAAAAGTCATGGTTTCCGAGTACGTGATACTTTTTCGCTTTTGCGTTGTCCAGAACGCCGAGGACTTTGTCAAGATCGGCGTTTGCGTTTTCGCCGCCTTCGATAGCGTCGCCAAGCTGAACGATAAAGGACGGCTTGCGGGCGTATCCGATATACGAAGCGCCGTCGATCATCTCTTTTCCGTTGTAGTGATCGATGGTCCGTTGGAGCGTATTTAGACTTTGTAGGTTTTTTTCGAGCCCCGGTGTTCCTGCGCTGGAATATTGAATGTCACTTACCACGGCGAACGTGTACTTTGCTCTTTTCATTCCGCAACCTGTTGTCATTGACAGGGCTCCGATCAATATTATCAAACATATTTTCGTTAGATAGTTATTATTCAAATAGCCGGCCTTTGTTCCCATCTCATATTTCGCCTTAACGTGTTCTCTTTGCAAGTTCCAAAGCAAGCTGCCTTAATATATCGGCTTCGCTGCCAAAATCCTGCAGGGCTGCCGCCGCCTTTTCGGCTATATCGGTCGCCGTTTCCCTGGCCCGCTCCAGCCCGATAATGGCAGGGTATGTCATCTTTCCCTGCTCGGTGTCCTTACCAGCGGTTTTGCCAAGCTGGTCGCTTGTTGCTGATATGTCGAGTATGTCATCGGCTATCTGGAAACCAAGTCCGACCTCAAGTCCGTACTTGCAGAGATTTTCAATTTGTTTTTCGCCTGCTTTTCCGCATATAGCTCCCATTGTTGCGGCGCCTGCGAACATCTTTGCGGTTTTGTTTATGTGTATGTACTTTAATGCGTCAAGCCCGCCATTGGAATTTTCCCCGGCAATGTCTGCCATCTGTCCTGCGATCATTCCTGCTGCGCCTGCGGATTCTGAAAGTGTCCTTATGAGTCTTACCGCGATCTTCGCTTCTGCGATTTCCGAAGCGAGCATCTCAAATGCCATAGTAAGCAGTGCGTCTCCGGTAAGTATGGCGGCTGGTTCGCCAAACTGCTTATGACAGCTTGGCCTTCCCCTTCGGAGATCGTCGTCGTCCATGGCTGGGAGGTCGTCGTGGATCAGGGAATATGTATGTACCATCTCGACGGCGACGGCAGCGGTCATCGCGTCATCACTAATTTTTCCGCAGCACAACTCGCAGCACCACAGCACCACGGCAGCGCGTATTCGTTTTCCTGGCGCAGCGAGCGTGTATTCTATCGCCTTTTTTATCTCCGGCTCGATCTGGCTGCACTTGGCGAGATATTCGGCGATCGCCTCGTTAACAAGCGTGGCCTTTTGTGCAAGGCACTGCTTAAGATCGGTTTTTCTGCCTTTAGGCAGATAATCCGCTGATTCGTTTACTTGTTTTGCACATTTTTTCAATAAATTAGTGCCCCATTTTGTGTTCGTTTTTGTTCATAATTGCTCTGTTTTGTTCAATTTTGCCTCTTTACAATCAATTTAACTCTCGCAGTTTTTGTCTGCGTTTTTCACACAAGCCGGATATCCATGAAAACGGATAACGAACAAAAGTACGATATCGTACATCAATTTATGGTTTTTTTGCGTTAAGCCTGGTATTATAGTCGTTTTGACGGTGCTTAACAGAAAATAATTGTTTATGGAGTTGATTTTGCGATGATCCTGGTATTGGGAGTTACTGCTTCGGGTAAGAGCCGGCTTGGTTTCGATCTTGCAAGGGCGCTGGACAGCGAGATAATCAGTATCGATTCGATGAAAGTGTATCGTCGGATGGACATTGGAACGGCAAAACCGCCCTTAGAACGCCGTGATCAGGTGAAATATCATCTTATCGACGTAGTTGAGCCCAGCGAAGCGTTCAGCGTCGACCAGTTTCTGGATGAGACCGGCTCAGCGATCAAGCAAATAAGCAGTAGCGGAAAACCCATTATCGCCGTAGGGGGCACCGCGATGTACATCAAGGCTCTTTTGTACGGGCTTTTTGAAGGGCCCGGCTCTGATGAAGGCTTGCGCCGAAAATTGAAACAGCAAATCGAGCAGGAAGGAGCGGGCGAGCTTCATAGAAAACTTTGCGAGGTGGACCCGGCAGCGGGCGAAAGGATCCATCCCAACGATCATCGAAGGATTATCCGCGCGTTGGAAGTCTATGAGCTGACGGGCAAACCGATAAGCTCTTTCCAACAGCAGTTCGGCGCAGAAAAGATACTCGGCGACTGGACGATCGTCGGCTTGCGAAGAGAAAAGGACACCGAAAGCTCACGGATAAATCAACGCGTGAAAAGAATGGTCGATCTTGGACTTCTTGAAGAGGTCAAGTCGTTGCTTGCCGAAGAAAAGCCCTTGAGCAAACAGGCGGCTGCGGCGATAGGTTACGCCGAGGTGATCGAACATCTGGCCGGTAAGATCGAATACGAAAAGGCTGTCGAGAACATAAAGGTCAACACGCGAAAGTTTGCGAAATCTCAGCGTACGTGGTTTAAGACTTTTAAGGACGTCAATTGGCTTGACATCGGTGAGGATGAGTTGCCGGAGAGTGTTCTTGAACGTACGCTTGAAATAGTTCGTAATTCATAGTTATTGAACCAGCCAGTTCATTGCCATTATCGCAAAGTCTAACAGGTTAACTATGCGGTCGTCGTTTAGATCGGCGTCCGGTTTGAAACGGGTTATCTCGGCAGTTCCTGAGTTTGCTGCACCGCCATCTATTCCGTATGCACCGATGATAATGTTGTTTTTGTCTATCGCAACGGCATGGCCGAAGTAATCATTGGCGCCGCTGCCGGTGCCGAACGGTTCCTGCGTCCAGATTCCGGTGTCCGCATCTCGCTGAAACAGATATGCTGCTCCTGCGTTGCTTTCACTGCCTATGTCATTATACTTTGCGCCTACGATCGCGTGCTCGTCGTCGATAGATACTGACCATCCGAACCGATCGAAGGCTTCACCATCGTTTGCGGTTAGTTTTGCGGTTTCCTGCCAGATAATATTTGGATCGGTTTCGCTTGCGGACAGATGGTCGAATACATAGACAGCTCCCGACTTGCTGCCGTTATCATCTACTCCGCCGGCCCCGGCTATGATGGTTCCGTTGTCGATATCGACCGAATATCCAAGCCAGTCGCTTGCGGCAGCGTCCGAAGCTGAGAGAACCGCTTCGGTATGCCACGGGTAGCCTGAGCCTGGTGTAAACATGTCTTCTCTGAATACGTGTATTGCTCCGGCATTGTCAGCTGCGTCGTCGTCGGCGACTGCGCCTGCTACTACAACCTTGTTTTTTACTGCGATCGAATATCCCAGCTCATCGCCGGGCTGGCCGGAGAACTTGGCAAGTAGTTGGCCATATCTATCGTCGTAAATATACACAGCGCCGCTGTCTGTTCCGTTTTCGCTGTCGCCATTGTTGTCACCTGGTGCGCCAACTGCAAACATCCCGCTGGCAACGCTAACCGAGTATCCGAAGTTTGCACCTGCGTGTCTGTCATCGGCAGCCATATTTCCTAACACTACCCATGGTTCGTTGGGATCGTCTGTTGCGGTAAAGACATAAATGGTGCCGGCATCAATTTGTGTTTCGCTTGTGTCGGCATTAGGCACGCCAATTAATGCCTTATCATCCCATATACTTACCGAAAACCCGAAGCTGCTACCAGTTACGGCGTTCTCATTCGGCGCAAGTCTAGCTTGCTCGACCCATTCGATTCCGTCGTATTTTAATATGTACGCCGCACCTTTTCCGTCATCTTCTCCGGGAGCGCCTACTATGGCAGTGTCTTCGTAGATATCTACTGCGCCTCCGTATTCGCCGGAGAGTGTTTCAATGTCGGCAGTTAGTTCCTGTGGAGGAGCCGAGCCTTCGCGCAGCCACCCCTGGCCGACCATGAGCACATCCTTTAAGTCAACTTCAAGGTCCCCATTAAGATCTCCTTCAAGCAGCATCTTGCCGTCTACAACAGTTATATTCTTTAATATCTTAACGTCATTGATGATGATATCGTCTACCGGGACATCATACATGTTGGGGTCCGAAACCAGCGGATTATAATCCGGAGGCACCTCAGCATGGGTACCTACCGCGGCAATAGCATTGAGGATGTCCATACTGTTTGGGTCAACTCTTCCGAAGACGGTAAATCCGCCATTTTGATTATCGAGGTTTGCAGAATTGTCGTCGTGATTGATAAAAAATTCTGTTGTCGCCGAGTCCGGACCGCCATACGGAGGTCCGCCTTCTTCCGGCGGAGCGAGTTTTGCCATAGCGATCGTACCGCGAATATTGCTAAGGTTGTATTCGTTCGGGACCGGCGGTCTTGTCGGGTCCATCTTTACCAGATCCGGATCGCGTCCGCCGCCCTGGATCATAAATTCGGGTATAACCCGATGAAAAATAAGTCCATCGTAAAAGTCGTCGTTTGCATAGGCAATGAAGTTCGTCACAGTAAGCGGTGCTACGTCTGGATAGAGTTCCAGCGCTATATCACCCATTGTCGTTTCTATGACAATGTTGATAGTGACTGCGTACAGAGTGGTCGCAGATATTGCTATCAATAATATCAGGAATAGAGTTTTTTTCATCGAGAAAAGCCTCGTTAAAAAAAACACCGATCCGAGGAGTACTAACCCGCCGGATCGGTGCTCGAAATTGTGTAAAAGGCATACAGCCCTTTAACTGTCACGTTATCGATGCCGGGGGCTAACCGTTTTTGTCCTTAAGCATTTTCTTAAGGTGTGCGTTTTCACGCTGTGTCGCCTCCAGATCGAAGATCAGATACTTAACACTTACTCTAAGATAGTCAAGAGACTCCTGCAGACGTCCCATGCCGTTCTTGAGTTTTTTGTGGCAGTTGTTGGTCTGCTTTGCCAAGCCTATCAGCTTTTCTCGCTGCGGCCCCGGCAATGCGCCAATTTCATTTACCAACTCGTTAAGTTTTCCTTCAAATACAGCGTCATCCATCATACGCCCCCTAAAAAGATGTCTTGAAACCAGCCGTACACAGTACAACTGTTACCTTGCGGAAGGCAATTTCGAGACAGTTAATAATCACCCTTTTGGCTCTCCGAAGCCACATGCAAACAGCCCTTTTCCGCTGTTTGCTACTAAGATTATTATATCAAAATCGGGATCTCGATTCAAGCGAAGCGGCCTTTAATATGGATTTTACGTCCGAAAACCGCGTTTAAGCCTTTTAAAAGGTCATTTTTAAGTCATTCATGAAAAGTTTTTTGCCCTGATTTGGCCCCTAAAATCGCTTTAAAATCGGCGTTTGTTATTGTAAAATAGGGCATCTGTTTTTGTGGAGTTGAGATGGGAAATATGCAGCGAATAGGCGTCTCGCTTGAGGCGTCACTGCTGGAAAAATTTGACGAAGTTATCGCGTTGCAGGGTTATACGAACCGTTCCGAGGCGGTAAGGGATCTTGTCCGCGAAAAGCTCACCGCCGAGCAGTTGAATAACCCCGATGCTGAAGCGGTTGCGGGCGTATTTGTGGTATACGACCATCATCACAGCGACGTCTCACAAAAGCTGACCAAGCTCCAGCACAACGAATTGCTGAAAACCATCTCGTCGATGCACGTTCATCTGGGCCATCACGACTGCCTCGAAGTGATACTGCTGAAAGGAAAAATAAAAGAGATAAAAAAGCTGGCAGAGAATATCGTTTCGCTAAAAGGTGTCAAGCTCGGCAAGGTAAACTTTGTCGCGACGGATTAAGGAAGCGGCAACCGAAGGGCGTTTAGCTCAGTTGGCTAGAGCGCACGGATCACACCCGTGAGGCCACAGGTTCGAATCCTGTAACGCCCAGTTGGATAATTATCCGGGAAGCAAGAAAATGAAAAAAGCAGAGAAAATTATTATTGCATTACTTATTATTCCTGCACCGGTACTGTTTTGTATGGTCGTAGCTGCCCTTACCATTTTTATCTGTGACATAAAGGACCCCTACGCTGGTTATCTGGGCCTGTCGTCAATAGCTGTCGGTGTGGTTATTGACATTATTTTCCAGAAGAGGTGGATTAAAAACGCTTATGAATTCGGCAATATAGCTCTTGCCTTTGGGTATGTCTTTTACTCAATAGTTGCCTGGGGAATGGGGATGGGAGTTCCGCTGCTTAATTTTGGGGTTGGCGTATTGGCTGGTGTTTTTATTGCTTTAAAGCTTAACAGCAGCAGTGCTGACGAACATGAACGTAAACAGAAGATAAAGAAGTGTGCGTTTTTTACCGCTGTGGTCTTAATCTTGATGTGCTGTCTATCCGGCTTTTGGGCCATTATTGGCGGTTTGGTGGGAAGCGAATTCGAGATAGGAGCGATCAGTTTTGACTTTACCGTAACAATAATAATTGCATTGACTTTAACCGGAGGTTTTATTCTTGGCTTTTTCCAGTACTGGATAACAAAAATTTCAGCCGGAATAACCTTAAGATTAAAGCAGGTTAGTTAGCCGGGCAGGTTGTTCATTGCGTCGAGGGCTGTTTTCTTTAGTTCCATTATGTCCAGCTTGCCGGTACCGAGCAGCGGTATGGTGTCAACCTTGAAATAGTTCTTTCGCTTTGGCTTCCAGATATTGGCAACGTCTGCGCTGTCTATTATTTCGTGCAGCCTATCCGCATCGCCTGCCGCTTCGGTGTAGACGACGGCAAGCTCTTCGCCTTTTTTCTCGTCGGGAACACTGGTAACCGCCAGCACCTGCTCGTCAGTATTTAACGCATGCAGATATATCTCTTCGATGCCGATATGCGGGACCATCTCGCCGCCGATCTTGCTGAAGCGGCTTAGGCGATCTGTTATTGTGATAAACCCGTCGGCGTCGATCATCGCGACATCCCCGGTATTGTACCAATCATCCTGCAAGACCTCTGCGGTTTTTTCATCCATACCGAGATACCCTTTCATCACGTTTGGCCCTTTTATCATCATCAGCCCGGGCTGTCCTTCTTCGGCGGGGGCGCCGGTGTCAATATCGACGATCTTAGCTACCACACCCGGGACTGGATGGCCTACGGAACCTTCTTTATGGCCCACTTGGTATACGCCGTCAACATCGGTATCGTTAACACCGAGTGTAGCTACCGGCGAAAGCTCTGTCGCCCCGTATCCCTCGAAGAGGTGAAGCCCGAATTTTTCTTCGAACGTTTTTACGAGCCTTGGTTTCAGCTTTTCTGCGCCGGCAACAGCCAGGCGAAGCGTCTTAAAGTCCTCGGCATCGGTTCTCCGCACATAAGTTTGCAAAAACGTCGGCGGTGCGAACAGTATCGTCGACTTGTTTTCGCGCGCGTTTTTACCGACGGCTTTTGCGTCGATCGGGTTAGGGGTGTAGCCAACCGATACGCCGCTCAGCAGCGGAAGCCACAACGAACAGCAGAAGCCGAACGAATGGAAGAAGGGCAGCACGCCGCACAGATTGTCGGTTGGGTTTAGCTTTATAACCATCCGTATTGCCTCGACATTGGAGATGATGTTGTGATGGGTAAGCATCACCCCCTTAGGCGAACCGCTGGAACCGGAAGAAAAGATGATCGTCGCAACGTCGTCGCCCCATCGCAGCCTGCGTTTGTTTAGCAGTATTGACGTCGGCATAAAACGGGCCTTTAAGAACGCCCGAAACTTATCTGCTTTGCTTATCGTCCTGGCGATATCTTCGATAAAGATCACCCGGGACAGATCGTCTTGAAGCTTTGCTTTTTTCATAAACCTTTTCGACGAGATCACGCATTCTATGCCGCATTGTTCTATCGCTGATTCGCGAGCATCGGTGTTCATCGTGTAGTTTAAGTTTACAGGCACCTTTCCAAGCATCGAAACTGCGATGTTTGTCATGGCGCCCGCTGCGGTTGACGGCAGCAATATGCCGACGTTCTCCTGACCTGTGGTGAGCTTCTCTATCTTTTCAGCGAGCGCGATAACCCCTGCCAGCATTTTTCCATAGCTTAGCTTTGTCCCGGTTGTATCGGTTATGCTTTTTCTTGACCAGTTTTTCCTCGCGATCTTTACGAGCTTATAAGTAAGCGAGCGCTGTTTGTTTTTCAGGCTGTTGAAGTAGTCGCACGAAAGTTCCATAACCTTTTCTCGAACCTGATTGGTCGTCGAGCTTGCGTGCATCGGCTTGCCATAATGTATTGAGATCGGGTAGGGGAGTTTTCTTGGAAGTGTTGACATCAGTTTTCCGCTATAATAGCTGAAGATACTTCCCCATGCACCGCCGATGTGCGCCGGGATGATCGGGCAGTCGGTGCCTTTCATTATTTTTTCGAAGCCTGCCTTGAACTCTCGGAGCAAGCCGTTGCGAGTGACTGCCCCTTCTGCGAAGATGCACAGGATGTAACCGTCGTCCAACGCCTTCCGTCCCTGACGTAGCGAATGTATGATCTGTTTTGGCGGGTCGTTCATCGAGATCGGTATCACCTTCATCAGCCGGCATACAGGGTTGAACAATTTGTTGTTGTAGAGGGTTTTGTCCATGATGAAACGTATGCGCCTTTGCAGCGTGGCGCTTAGAAGTATCGCATCGACCCATGATACGTGGTTGCTTATTATCAGGGCTCCTTTTTCGACGGGAATGTTTTCCAGCCCGTATACTTTTAGTCGATAGAATAGTTTGGCCAGTATGACAGCAATAAATCTTACAAGGAAATCGGGCAGTAAACATATCGTAATTATTGTCGGCACCAGCGTCATCAGGCCAAGCACCATAAATATCGAAGCCGCAGACATTTCCAGTTCGGTGCCTAAATAGTATATCGTAAGCGATGCGATCAGCACGCCGACCCATCCGAGAAAGCCGGACGCTGCCAATATCTTTCCGCGGTCCTTGGCCGGACTTGCGAACTGGATGAATGCGTGTATCGGAACGATGAACAGACCGCAGCTTACACCCATGATCGTCACAAGAATTATGCTGGGTATCAGCATCCCCGCTGTAAAGCTAAGCCCCGCAGAAGAGACCGTAAGCCCGATCGCGCCTAAGGGAACGATCCCGAACTCGACGTTCCTGCCAGATAGCTTGCCGGCAAGCAGCGAACCTAAACCGATGCCGATCGCAGCTACCAAAAACAGGTACACGCTTTGTTTTTCGTCAAGGCCGAGATGCGATATGCCGTAAGGGATAAGGTTGGTGTAGATAAACCCGCCGATCAAAAGGAAGTATGCAGAACCGACGACAGCCATCATTAGCTCTTTGTTGCCGTTTATCTTCTTGAGCGTATCCCATATCTCTTTTACGAAAAGGATATTCGGTTTGATCTCTACGCCGAAGGCTTTGGTCCGTTCTATTTTAAGGCTCGTTGCAAGGCCTATGCCGGCTACGAGTATACAGATCGAGCCGAGAACGATATAGTTTTCGCCGATGACCTGTGCCATGATCGGACCAAGTGCGGTGCCGATTATTATTGCAAGGTAAGTGCATGCTTCCAGCAGACCGTTGGCTTTTGAAAGCTCTTCTTTGCCAACCAGTTCCGGGACGATGCCGTACTTGGCGGGAGCAAAGATCGCGCTTTGGGCAGCCATCAAAAACAGTATCCCGTACAGCAGCGCCTGGTTGCCCACCCAGAACGCCACACATCCCAGAGCCATTATCGCAGCTTCGGCAATTTTCACGGATATTACGATGTTGCGTTTGCTGAACTTATCCGAGAGCTTGCCCGCGAATGCTGTCAGCAGCAAAAACGGGACAACGAAGATCGCACCTGCCGTAGCAGTGACGTTGCTGGCGGAACCGGCGCCTTTATCGCTTATGAGAAAGATGATGATCAGCAGCTTAAAGATGTTATCGTTAAGCGCCCCTAAAAACTGCGTTGCGTTAAGCCAGCCGAAGCTGCTGTTTGTTTTTCGTCCTTGCTCCATGAAAGTTTCTCCGAGAAACCGCAATTATAACATCAAATACGAAATCCGAATATCTAAATCCGAAACAAATTCAAAATAATAATGTCCGAATTCTTCAAACCTCATTCTGGCGAAGCCAGAAATGTTTTGGTTATTTGAATTTTGATAATTAGTGCTTGTTTAGAATTTAGAATTTCGTGCTTAGGATTTGGGCAGTATGCCCCTACGGTTGTTCAAGATAATTGCCCACTGCCTCGAGAGCCTGGGTTTTCATATCTTCGGTTTCGTTAAAGAGCTCGTGCCGCGCACCTTCGATAAGCGTTAAGTTTACACGTCCGAAATTAAGCTTTATAAACTCAAGGTTATACTTCCAGTCGACCGTCGTATCAAGATCGCCCTGTATCATTTTAACGGGCCGGCGTATCACCGGCGTTTTCGCCATCTTTTCGTTCCAGCGATGCATCGCATCGACCCATCTAAGCGGGATCTTATCTCCCTGCAGCGGATCGTCATTTTTGATAAACTCCATAAACGAATCATCTGACGTACATTTGCTAAACACCCTCGGCGCTACTACCGACTTAGGTATTCCAAGCTGCTCGTACACATACGTCTGGCTCCACCACTTGCACCTTACCAGGGGCCCTGCAAGAATGATCTTGTCGAATGGGTCCTGCTTTGCCGACAGCAGAGTTTCTATTACCGCCACCGCTCCGGTGCTGTGACCTACGAGGTGGTAGGGCCCGTCGAGTTCTGCGCTGATTATACTGAAGAAATCAAGCAGGCACCGGCTGTACTCTTCAAAGCTGTTTATGTTCCAGCGATCGCCGTTGCTTAATCCGTGGCCGGGCAGGTCGAACGCGGCGACGCAGTAGCCAAGATCGTAAAGGTAGCGGATCAGATTCTTGAATATTCCACAATGACCGAAGTATCCGTGCTGAGCTATCACCACGCCTTTGGGATTGGGGGGGAGAAAGACGTGGCCGACGAGGAAGTGATCGCCAGAGACGAAATAGCCCAGGAAATGCTCTTTGCCAGGGTCGCCGATATCGAGCCCGTAATACTGAAAATATTCTTTGATCGCTGCCGAGTACTCAGCCTTTTCGGTAAAGCACAGCGGCTTTATGTTCGCCTTTACTGTGTCTAATATTTGTTTGTCCATTTAAGTTCCATCTTTGCTATGGTCCAGCCAATATTGCCTTCCAGCCTAATCTACCACAGATCGTCCCTAAGATAAAGGGAACCTCAAAAAAATCATTTTGACAGCCAAAATAGAAAATTGCATATTTCGGCCAATTCGATATAATGCCCTTTATGGATAAGGATTTAAAAAATTCAGTGGGGCTGGTTAAGACGCAGAGCATCCGCGTTATCGCCGCCGATGCGCCCCTGAAACTCCAGTCCGGAAAGATGCTGGCCCCGATCGACGTTGCCTACGAGACCTACGGACAGATCAACGAAGACGGCGACAACGTCATCCTCATCTGCCACGCCCTTAGCGGAAACGCACACGTTGCCGGTTACAACACCCCCGACGACGAAAAGCCTGGCTGGTGGGAGATCATGATCGGACCCGGAAAATATATCGATACCAATAAATATTATGTCGTCTGTTCCAACTTCCTCGGCGGGTGCAGCGGGACCACCGGACCGTCGAGTATCAACCCTGACACCGGAAAGCCCTACGGGATCGATTTCCCGATCTTTACCATTGCAGATATGGTCAATGTTCAGAAGGCATGGCTCGATAAGCTCGGTATAAAGAAGGTCCTGAACGTCATCGGCGGATCGATGGGCGGGATGCAGGTTCTGCAATGGACCATCAGCTATCCGGAGATGGTCGACTCGGCGATGATAATCGCATCGACCAGCAGGCTAAGCTCCCAGTCGATAGCGTTCGATGCGGTCGGAAGGAACGCAATATTAGAGGACGGCCACTTCAATGACGGGCAATATTACGACAAGAAGGGGCCGGCACACGGGCTGTCCATTGCACGCATGATCGGGCACATAACATATCTCTCGGAAGAGAGCATGAGGAAGAAGTTCGGAAGGGAACTACAGAACGCAGATAAGTACAGCTACGACCTTAACTCAGAGTTTACCGTCGAAAGCTACCTCGATTATCAGGGGCAAACTTTCATCGAGCGGTTTGACGCTAACAGCTATCTGTACATTACAAAGGCGATGGACTATTTCGATCTGGCACGCAGATACGGC
>SDBV01008209.1_pt1 | contig 14127 bp, 9 predicted proteins | sample 2277081 | NCBI WGS metagenome assembly SDBV01 (sample SAMN10402039, study PRJNA504765) | marine sediment metagenome | isolation source: marine sediment core GS10_PC15, 223 cmbsf | place: Arctic Ocean: Southern Knipovich Ridge | collected 2010
GCTTAATCTTTCTTTCACATATTTTGCGTCTATGACTAATTCACCATTTTTTCTTTCAGGCGCCTCAAATGAAATGTCTTCAAGCAATTTCTCGAGAATGGTGTGAAGTCTTCTGGCCCCGATATTTTCAGTTTTTTCATTTACCTCTGCAGCGATAGAGGCGCTTTCTTCAATTGAGTCCTCTGTGAATATTATTTTTACTCCCTCGGTTCCAACAAGGGCTACATATTGTTTTATCAGGGCATTCTTCGGCTCTTGCAATATCCTTAGGAACTCTTCTTTGCCAAGTGCGTCTAACTCAACTCTTATAGGAAATCTGCCCTGCATCTCGGGGATAAGGTCTGAAGGCTTTGTCGCATGAAATGCCCCTGCGGCTATAAACAGGATGTGGTTGGTTTTTACGGGCCCGTGTTTGGTCGTTACTGTTGAGCCCTCGACTATTGGAAGCATGTCTCTTTGCACTCCTTCTCTTGATACATCCGGCCCGTAGCTCGAGCTTTTGCTTGCGATTTTATCTATTTCGTCAATAAATATTATCCCGTTCTGCTCGGTTCTCTCAATTGCCTCTTTGACCACCTTGTCTAAATCAATAAGTTTGTTTGCTTCTTCCTGAACAATAATTCTCAATGCTTCAGGAATCTTTACCTTTTTTCTTTTTGATTTCTCCGGTAAAAAACTTCCCATCATTTCTTTAAGGTTAATCTCAAGTTCATCCATGCCTATGTTTGATACGACCCCAAATGGTATAACTTTTTCCCTGACTTCAAGGTCAATATATCTGCTGTCAAGTTTTCCTTCACGCAACTGGGTCCTGAATTTTTCACGTGTTTCTTTGTAGTGGTTTTTTTCATCACTGGTCGTAGTTGCGTTGTCAGCAGTTGAACGCCTGTTAGGTTTTAAGGGTGGTAATAAGAGGTCAAGAATCCTCTCTTCTGCATGCGTCTGTGCTCTTTCATATATTTTTTCGAAATGTTCTGTCTTAACCATGTTTACTGCAAGGCCTGTTAAATCCCTTATCATTGATTCAACATCCCGGCCTACATAGCCCACCTCAGTAAACTTTGATGCCTCTACTTTTATGAAGGGAGCCTGGGTTAATTTTGCAAGTCTTTTTGCAATCTCGGTCTTTCCGACCCCGGTAGGACCAATCATAATTATATTTTTAGGGAGCACCTCATCCTTGAGATCATCGGAGAGCTGTTGTCTGCGCCAGCGGTTTCTCATTGCGATTGCAACTGCCCTCTTAGCCTTGTTCTGGCCGATTATGTATTTATCAAGCTCCTTAACAATTTGTTTCGGTGTAAGATTATCCATTTAACTCCTCAATAGTAATTGATTCATTTGTGTAGATGCATATGCCTGAAGTTATCTTCAGGGCCTCTTTAACAATTATTTTTGGTTCAAGCTTTGTGTGTTCGATTAGCGCCTTGGCTGCTGCCTGCGCATACGGACCTCCGGAGCCGATAGCGCTTATGCCGTCTTCCGGTTCAAGTACATCGCCATTGCCTGATATAATAAAGGAGTGCTCCCTGTCTGCAACAACAAGAAGCGCCTCAAGACGTCTTAAAATTTTATCTGTCCGCCAGTCTTTTGCCAGTTCTACCGAAGCTCTTGTTATATTGCCGCTGTGCGCCTCAAGTTTTACCTCAAATTTTTCAAAGAGTGTCAGTGCATCGGCTGTTGCTCCGGAAAACCCTGCAATAACGTTGTTGTTATACATTCTCCGTATTTTTTTTGCCTTGTGCTTAAGAACTGTCTGTCCAAGTGTTATCTGACCATCACCGGCTATGGCAACCTTGCCGTTCTTTCTTACACAGAGTATCGTTGTTCCATGAAACATTATTTCCCCCGTTTAAATAATTAACGAATAAACAATAACAGATAACTAATTTTTGTTTTTTTTCGCCATTGGATGTGCCTTGTCATATACCTCTATCAAATGGGCAATATCAACATGTGTATATTTTTGGGTTGTCGACAGGGATGAGTGCCCCAGGAGTTCCTGAATTGACCTTAAGTCTGCTCCACCATGAAGTAAATGCGTTGCAAAAGTATGCCTCAAGGCATGGGGGCTAATATTACCTTTGATGGCAATCATCCTGCCATATTTATCTACTATACGTCTAATGCTTCTTTGTGTCAACCGTCCGCCCCGGTTATTTAAAAACAGAGCCTGAGATTTCTTTTTTAGCAGAATTCTTTCTGGCAGATAGTTTTTTATAGCCTCTATAGATTTCGAACCTATTGGCAGTATTCTTTCTTTTTTCCCTTTGCCTTTTACCCTTACGAGTGATTCCTTAATATCAAAATCATTAATATCAAGCGCGGTTAATTCAGATACTCTCACTCCTGATGAATACAGGAGCTCAAGAATGGCTTTGTCCCTTGCAGTCTGAAATATGTCACCTTTTGGGGAGTCCATTAACGCAAATGCCTCGTCAACAGTTAAAAACCTCGGCAGGGTCCTTTGGACCTTTGGGCTTGCTACCAGCCTGGCAGGATTCTTTTTTACAAGGCCTTCTTTCTGTAGATAATTAAAAAAAGATCTGATAGTTGCAAGTTTTCTTGAAATGGAAGATTTTTTAAGTTTTTTGTGGTACAGAGATGCAAGAAAACTTCTGATATCAAGGTTGTCTATATCTCCAGCTTTTTTGTCTGTAAATAACAGGAAGTCCTCCAGGTCTTTGGAATAAGCCATCACCGTATGGACAGATACATTCTTCTCAGCCTTTAAAAAGCTGAAAAATTGTTCAATATTTTTCTTCAATTACCAATGTCCCTCTGATGATATTTTAATGCCTGTGGTTTTACTATTCAAGCGTTTAATTAATGACTTCTGTAAATCTAATGTCCTATGCCTGTCCTCGCTTGTCGGGGATCGCTGTAATCTTGTCATTCCGGCCGGCCTGCCGGCGTTCCTTTATATTGACAAAATTCGGGGTTTTTTATAGTGTAAAGTATAACAAAAAATGTAGTTGTAATTTGTTTTTTAGGCAATTTCAGCCTTTTAACTGGTGAAATAATGGCAAATGCTGAGAAAAAAAAATCAAAATTGCGATTTGGCGAGATTCTTCTTGAATCCGGCGTAATAACCCAGGAGCAACTGAAGAAGGCTCTCAGGAGGCAGATTCAGGTTGGCGGTTATATAGGCTCTATTCTTGAAGAGATGGGTTACCTGGATGAAGATTCACTGTTGAATTTTTTAAGCAAGCAGTTAAGCACGTCCTCTTTAAGTTTATTTGAGACAAAAATTGAGCCTGATATGCTTAATCTCCTTCCATTTAACAAGGTGAAAACTTTCATGGTGCTTCCTGTTAAAGAAGATGGAGGCAAGGTTACTCTTGCCATGACGAATCCTAATGATATAGAGGCAATCCAGGATATTGAATTCGCGCTTGGCCGTGGTATAGAACCTGTAGTTGTGCCTTTCTTTCAAATGGAAAGGGCATTGGCCTTTTTTGAGAAAAAGGGATACGGCAACAGGCTATTTGAAGGGGAACTGCTCAGGAAAAGAATAAGTACTTTAGAAACCAGGCTTCCCAGTATAGTTACTCTTTTAAGATTTGTATTGGACTATAAGGCTACAGACCTGCATCTTTCGGCAGGGGTTCCTCCAAGTGTCAGGATTGATAATGAAATGAAAAGGCTTTCACTGCCGGCCATGACCCCGGAACAACTGAAGGAAATTGCTTATGAGGCCCTTACAGAAGACCAGCAAAAAATATTTGAAAGGTACAAGGAAATTGATTTCGCCATTTCAATTCCGGATGTAGGGCGTTTCAGAGTAAATATATATAAACAGCGAACCTCTGTTTCACTTGCTGCAAGAGTCATAATAGAAGATATCCCCTCATTAAAAGAACTCCTGATTCCTGAATGGTTAGCTGATTTTGTATTAAAGCCCCATGGTTTTATATTAATAGTAGGCCCTACAGGGCACGGAAAGACTACGACAATGGCAGCTCTTATTAATATAATAAATTCTAACAGAAAATGTAATATCGTAACTCTTGAGGACCCGATTGAATATCTGCATAAACATAAAAAGAGCAATGTCAATCAGAGAGAAATAGGAGTTGATACTGATTCATTTGCCATGGGGCTTAAACACGTTTTCAGGCAGGATCCCGACGTTATTGTAATAGGGGAGATGAGGGACCCGGAAAGTATTGCAATTGCACTTACAGCGGCTGAGACAGGACATATGGTAATAAGCACACTGCATACCCAGAACACAACCACTGCTGTTGACAGAATAATAGATGTCTTTCCAGAGCATCAACAGCAGCAGGTCAGACTGCAATTTGCTGATTCTTTCCTTCTTGTGTTTGCACAGAGACTGGTTCCAAAGAAAACAGGGCAAGGGCGTGTACTTGCATATGAAAAAATGGCAACGAGCTACAGAATCAGAAACCTCATACGTGAGGGCAAGGGTCACGGCATCAGGTCTCTTATGCAGGTTTCAGCTGAAGATATAACGGCTATTGACTTTAGCCTTGCAAGGCTTTATCTTGACGGTAAAATCAAGTTTGAAGATGGACTTAAATTTGCAGATAATCCTGCTTATTATCAGGAACTGACCCAATTGGGCGCTTGAGGCGGATGTAAGCAAAGCCGATAGTGGGACTTGAACCCTCGTGCTGATTACGAATCAAGGACAGGGAAGACAATATGTTTTCCCTGTCCTTGATTTTTGTTGCCATTTATTGCCATTTAGAAGTTCTTAAGAGAATAGGGCGTTCTCTATCTTTCACTTTTTCTCTCCTCTTGTGTGTAAACTTCCCTGCATGGGCAGAAGAAACTGAAACAAAATCTGAACAAAGGTCGAGAGATGTGAATGCAAATTATTGAACTCTATTCAATAGAAATAATTCCACGTTCTGTTACGAATAGGATTTATCGTGAGGACCAAATGTGAAGAAAACTATAGTTTTTAAATCCATTCTCATGCCTAATGAAACTCGAATGAACGTAATTGGTGGACCAGTTCAGACAACAATATTGTGTTTCATCTCGGCTATTGACTTGTAGTAGGAGATGTTATAAACACCCCTTTCCTTGACTTCCCACCATGTTTTGATATACTTTTAGGGAACTTACGGTTAAAATGACTAAACAGAGTCTGAGTAAAGATCTCAAACTGCTAAAGTTTTTTAATATTATATTATTATTGTTTGTTCTCTTAACAGGTAAAGAGGCAATTGGAGCAGTACCTGATGGTTTTGTCGATGAGCTGGTAGCATCCGGTATGACAGGTCCTGTGGGCCTTACATTTCTTCCGGATGGCCGCATACTCGTGATAGAGCAGCGCGGCGCTATTCGTCTGGTGGTCAATGGAGTCTTACAGTCCGGTCCTGTACTGGATATCCAGGGTCAGGTAAGGTCTGGTGGTGAGCAGGGACTCCTTGGCATTGCTGTTGATCCCGGTTATCCCGCAAGACCATTTATATACCTTTACTACACACACGAGACCTTCGACTACCAGTACATTACCCGTTTTACCATGACAGGAACCCTTACTGACCCGGATGGGACAGACCTGATAGTAGACCCTGATAGCTATTTCTATATACTTACTGACATCCCCCGCAATGCTGGCAATCATAACGGAGGCACCCTTCGTTTTGGAATAGATACTATGCTTTATGCCGGACCTGGTGATGATGCTGGAGGCTGTGTTGCACAACTGCGCAATGACCTTCGAGGTGTTATCCTCAGAATGGATGTGAGCGGTCTGCCTCTAGATAACTCAGTAAGGGATCAGGCTGCCAAGGCAGAGATGGTACCGGCTGATAATCCATTTGTCTCTGCTGTAGATGACAACGAGAGACTTGTGTGGGCTTATGGGCTGCGCAACCCCTTCAGATTTTCTATTGATTCCGCAACCGGTAACCTGTTTATTGGTGATGTGGGATGGAACAGATATGAGGAGGTTTCCCTGTCTGCACCACCGGGTGGAGAGAATTTTGGCTGGCCCTACAGAGAAGGCTATGATATCAATTCAAGTTATACTACTTGTTACGGTGACCCTGAGCCTGTGGATGAGACAGTTGAACCGATAGGCGGGTACTATCAGGTTAGCAGTTCGTATTCTGTAATGGGCGGGGTAGTCTATCATGCTGTCAACTATCCCTATGATCTGAGCTGGCCGTCAGAGTTTGATGGAGATTACTTCTTTGCAGATTACTATCAAGGCTTCTTAATCCGTCTAAAGGATCAGGGAGATGGCACATGGGCTGTGCCGCCGCCTGTATCTGGGCAACCGACTTCAGAATATTTCATAACTGAGCTTTCTTCACCATCCGATTTTGTGATGGGTCCTGACGGGGCAATCTATTATACATCTCAATGGAGTAATAGTGTGTACAGAATAGGTTATATTAATGTTGATCCTGTCCCTGACATAAAGGCAAACGGGTCGGATGGGCCAATTACAATAGCAACTGCTGACAACCTTACCGTTACAATAGACCTTGACCCGGGAAGTTATAATGGAGAGGATGCAGACTGGTGGATAGTGGCAGACACATCTTTTGGCTTGTATCGTTACGATGTAGGTAGTGATTCATGGGTGCCTGGGGTTACAGTTACATATATGGGGCCTCTATTCGACCTGAGTCCATTTGAGGTCTTGAATACTTCAGGCCTGCCAACAGGCCCATATACCTTCTATTTCGGGGTTGATATGCTTATGAACGGTGCCATAGATATGGGGAATATGTACTCTGACAGTATTGAGGTGGAGATAACGCCATAGATTAAAATTAATAACTGAATACGTATAAGAGGCTTGGTTATTCCAGGCCTCTTTTAAGGAGCGCTTTATACCAACTTTAAAAAACCTTTTTTTATCATCATCTCCCTTATTTTATCAATATGCAATCTTTCACCTGCGACAATTGTTTTTACAACCGATTTATCCACATCAGCTGCTAAATTGGCTATTAATTCATTCGCAAAAGTTTCGACTATGCTCTCCTCCAGTTTCAACGCCAAACCAAAAGCATCTTCAAGTGAGACTGGATTTAGCTTAATCTGTTTTTTTATGTTTTCTGCATAGTTTAGAGTCTTTTCGACAAGTTGCAATGATGGTGGGAAAACCGTTGTTTGTATTCCTTTTTTAAGTATCTTTTTATAATCAGCATCAGCTAAAAAGGATAAATGCTCCATTTCATCTTCATAAAGACCTTCCCAAAAATCCTTTTCTTTAGGAAACAATTGCATGAAAGTGCTGTATATAGAAGCAACGGCTTTCTCCATTGCAATGCACCCTTTTATTATGTTACTAATCTCCATGGTACCTATAAAGTAATTCCGATTATAATGCAAACCATTAAGGTAATCCAGAGCAAATGTTTGTTGATTGCTAAATGAAATATGATATGCCAGCACTGTATCATAAATCTAATATTAGAAGATTAAAGGAAGCAAGCTAAAATGGCGTTGTCATTTCCACAGGAAATGATTCCAAAAATTATTCCAAATACTAGCTAAAAGCCACCGGGCGGAGTCGAACCGCCGACCTATGGTTTACGAAACCATTGCTCTACCAGCTGAGCTACGGTGGCTATAGGAAGTCACATAAACGGTCAAATAACTTTTATCGTGCCATATTTACTCTTATTTTATAGTCAGTTACAATGCCAGTCAAATTGTTACGAATCAGTAGCTATGACACTGAGCTAAACCGACAGTACTATAAGATACAGGATACAGGATACAGGATTCAAGATACAGGATACAGGATACAGGGTTCAGGGTTCAGGGTTCAGGGTTCAGGGTTCAGGTCGAAGCGACTAAACTCCGACCCGCTTCGGGATTCAAAGCAATCTGACTTCTTGATAACAGTTTTTTAATAACTTCTTTTTTATTAGAGCAGTATCCCCTTTAAAGTTTCACGGAAAATCATGTTATACTAGTGCCGTTCCAACTTGATGTGCCAGGATTAAAGATTTAAAATTATATATATTTACCCCGTGAGAAGACCTTCGTCTTTCAAACTGTGTAAAATTAAACTATCGTGGTTAATAGTTGTAACGGTACTATTAACGCCCTTATGTGGTTTTTTAACGAATAATTGTGTATCCTACTTTAATTCATTTTTTTGCCGCCGGGTATAGGCGGCTGCATGGTGAAAAAATTCTTAAAGAAACTAAATAATATGAAAGGGGTATAAATTGTTATGAATATTGACATTAAAAACAAAAAACTCAATGCATGGATTAAAGAAGTGGCAGACATGTGCCAGCCTGATGATATTTATGTCTGCAGCGGCGGGCAGGAAGAGTATAAGCTCATGATGGGAAAGCTGCTGTCCAGCGGTAGTGCTGTTCCTCTCAGAAAACGGCCCAACAGCTATCTTTTCCGTTCCGATCCGGGCGATGTGGCGCGTGTTGAGGACCGCACGTATATAAGCACATCATCTAAGGATGAAGCAGGGCCTATGAACAACTGGATTGACCCGGTTGAACTTAAAAATATTATGAAACGTCTTTACCTTGGGTGTATGAAAGGCCGTACTATGTATGTAATCCCTTTTTCAATGGGGCCCATAGGCTCTGCCATTTCAAAGATAGGTGTTGAGATTACTGACAGCCCGTATGTGGTTTGCAACATGCATATTATGACCCGTGTGGACTCCCGTGTGCTGGAACTTCTTTCTGTTGACGAAGATTTTATCCCCTGTCTCCATTCAATCGGCGCGCCTTTGGCTGAAGGACAAAAAGATGTTCAGTGGCCTTGCGCCCCAATGGAAAATAAATACATAAGCCATTTCCCTGAGGAAAATCTTATCTGGTCATTTGGTTCTGGCTATGGCGGCAATGCCCTGCTTGGCAAAAAGTGCCTTGCGTTGCGTATCGCCTCTGCAGTTGCGAAAAGGGAAGGCTGGATGGCGGAACATATGCTTATCCTCCGCCTGACCAATCCGGAGGGCAGACAGTTCCATGTTGCAGCTGCATTCCCTTCAGCGTGCGGCAAGACAAACCTGGCTATGATGCAGCCGTCTATTGAGGGATGGAAGTGTGAATGCATTGGCGATGATATAGCATGGATGAAAATAGGCGCTGATGGACGGCTTTATGCCATTAACCCGGAAAGCGGCTTTTTCGGGGTTGCTCCCGGTACATCATACAGCACGAATCCAATGGCTATGGATACACTTAAAGAGAATGTTATTTTTACCAATTGTGCCCTTACTGATGATAGCGACGTTTGGTGGGAGGGGATGACTGAAGATGAACCATTACATGCCATTGACTGGAAAGGCCGTGACTGGACCCCTGACAGCGGGACAGATGCAGCCCATCCCAATGCCCGCTTTACTGCGCCTGCGTCCCAGTGCCCTGTTATCTGCAAGGACTGGGAAAAACCAGAGGGAGTTCCTATTGATATATTCATATTCGGCGGCCGCCGCAGCAGTACTGTACCACTTGTCCATGAGGCCTTTTCCTGGGACCATGGTGTTTTTCTTGGCGCAACCGCTGCATCTGAAACTACCTCTGCGAATATAGGCGCTGTAGGTAACCTAAGACGCGACCCATTTGCCATGAAGCCCTTTTGCGGCTATAACATGGCTGACTATTTTCAGCACTGGCTTCATATGGGCGACAGGCTCGGCAATAAAGCTCCCAGGATTTTTTATGTCAACTGGTTCAGGAAGAGCCAGGACGGCAAGTTTTTATGGCCCGGATTCAGCGACAACAGCCGGGCGCTTAAGTGGATGTGCGAACGTGTTGACAACAGGATAGATGCCCGGAAATCACCTATTGGTTTATTGCCTGAAGAAGGAGACCTGGATCTCAAAGGCTTGGATATATCTTCTGAGAACATGAAAGAGCTGATGAAGGTGGATTCCATAGAGTTCAGGGCAGAGATACCTGACATTGAGCAGTACTTTGCAAAGTTTGGGAATCGCATGCCTGAGAGGCTTAAAAAACAGCTTAAGGAATTTGCAGAACGTCTTGGATAATCAGTAATAAGAAATGTTCCCTCGCATCCTTCCGTTATCAATATTTAGCGTTTAGTAAAGATTATGTCTAAAAAAACACTAGTTCATGTTCTGGGAGTTGTTTATGTCCATACAATGGCCAGTGACGGCGGAGATCTTTATCTGACACAGTTTGCCGAACCGTACCATGAACATCTTGCAGTTGAGAACTGGCATGAAAAGGAATGGTTCAATAAACATAAAATAAGGCTTGAAGGTACAAGTGCAGTTTACAGGGTGCCGACAAAAGAGGTTGAAGGCACAAGCATTGATCTGGTCGTTAAGAATTCTCGAGTCGGGGAAGATGTGCCTGTTGATACCCATACGCTTCAGGAATTTTGCGACGCCGAGTTTAACAGTCCCTGGGAAGAGTTTGCCTTAAATGATGAACTGCGGGAGGGCCGATACGGCCATGAGGACGTGAGTGTTAACATACAGCACCCTATGGCGATTTATATACCGCCTGAAAAGATGCAATTATGGCAAAGCGGAAGGTCACGGTCAAAAATCAACCGCATAAGGGCCAGGCATCCGGGCATTGATCTTGATATCCTGAAACAGTACAAGCTTGTATACAGATGGATAGGCGGTAAGAGCCTCCCCGAGGTTTTTCAACATGTAAATGTCAGTAAATCTGCGCTTGAACATCATTTAAAAGAAATGAATGATAAGGCATTTGAGCATCTCAGGATAAAGGGGTTTCTGGTGGCTGACATGAAGCCTGAGCATATTATCATCAGTGAAGACGATGCCGGACATATTGAAGAGATTGGACGGGCGCTGAAAATCAATGGTTCTGAAAAACAGGCCTGCCTGTCCGGTAGGCAGGTAAAATTGCTCTATGATTTGATTGACAGAGGCAAGTATTCAGTGGTGGATTATGAGCTTCTGCTGCGAACCCCGGAACATGAAGATGAAGTGAAGTATTCCCGAAGGCATTCATATCTGGATGATCAGCGTGACCGCTTTATACCAGCCCCTTTGCCGTCCTACCTGTCATATATGGAAGTCTTTGGCGTGCCTTATATATATGGACATACAGAGAGCACAGGGGGGCGCTTGTGGGTAGTTGGAAAGAATGCCCGTCTGTTTGATTACTTCCTTCCCGAGAGGTGGAGAAAAACCCTGTCCTTTAAATTATCCGATCCAAAAGAGGTCTTCTATACAATCACAAAAGATAATATTCACCTGGTCTGGAAAACTTCGCGGGTAGGGGAAATACTCGCTGAAAATGATGAAGGAGGAAGTTATAAGCTGATAGACAATTTTGGTATTAACAGCCCTTTTGAAGAATTTAGCATTGCTCATGCATTAAACCAGCTTGGAATCTCTACAGTATATGTAAGGGCAATATATATGACAGGCAGCACAAAGATAGAGCCGTCAGGCGATTTCCGGAAATACGAAACGCATAAGGATGTCCTTGATCCTGAAGGCAATCCTGTTCTTCAGGAAAACCACAACTATATCACAATCCGCGGCTATTATAACGGCCCTGACCACTGGGTTGCAGAGCACGAAAGTTCTCTTTTTACCCCGATAGATCTCTCAAAAGCTTCTGAAAAGAGAATTCTCAGTAGACCGCTATGTCAAAAACTTTTAGATAAAGTGAAAGAAAGGCTGAAGAGTGACGGCTATGACGGCTCATTACTGAAATTGAATGATCTCCTGCTGGCAATTGACGATACAGGAAAGGTAATGAAAAACGATTCAAGTGAGCCGGAAGTCATTATCTGCAATTTTGAGCTTATATGGAAAATTTCCTGAACTATTGACTCCTGTAAATCTAATGTCCTATGTCGGTTGTAATTTTGTCATTCCGGCTTGTCCGGAATCATTTATCAAGCATCTTGTATCCGGTTTTTCCGTTTTATTCCTTTACATTTCTTTTAATTATTTCAAAAAAAGTGATAGTATGATAAAATTGTTTCATTTTCCACTTAAATTTCATGACTCACTGAGAGGTTATTAAGGTTTTGGATATTCAGAGGATAGTTGTTTCAGTTTTGCCAATTCTTATTGCAATCACATTCCATGAAGTTTCTCACGGATTTGTTGCTAATAAACTGGGCGACCCTACTGCCAAATTTGCCGGCAGATTAACGCTTAACCCAATCGTGCATATTGACCCTGTTGGAACCATACTTATGCCGGTTCTGCTGTTTGTTTTTACAAACGGACAATTTGTTTTTGGATACGCAAAGCCTGTGCCGATTAATCCTATGAATTTCAAAGACCCTAAAAAGGACATGGCTGTTTCAGCCGCAGCCGGCCCGCTTACAAACATAGTTCTTGCTGTTGTGAGCCAGTTAATTCTGAAAATTATTCTGTTATTTGGTATTCACCCTGCAGGTGCTGGCAGCGCTGTTTTGATCCCGTTAGCAATGATGTTTGAATACAGCATTCTGATTAATATCGTGCTTGCTGTAATCAATTTAATACCCATACCCCCGCTGGACGGCGGCAGGGTCCTTATTGGTTTTCTGCCTCATAAGCAGGCTGTTTCATACAGCAGGATTGAGCCGTATGGGTTTATAATTGTCATTATCCTTCTTATGTCAGGGATAGCAAACATTATTATTTACCCTGTCATAAGCCTTCTTTATTTACTGGTTAAATTAATTTAACGGGAGCGGTTATATCTAATGCCTAAACACAGAGTGCTCAGCGGAATGCAGCCTAGTGGCAAACTGCATCTGGGAAATTTTGTAGGCGCTTTGCAGAATTGGGTCAGACTGCAGGATAAATATGATTGCTATTATTTTATAGCGGACTGGCATGCGTTGACTTCGCAATATACTGACACTTCTCAAATTCAGGACAGTATTAAAGATATACTTGTCAACTGGTTTGCCGCGGGAGTTGACCCTGAAAAATCAACGGTATTTGTGCAGTCATGTATTCCCGAACATGCAGAACTGCACCTTTTACTGTCAATGATTACTCCTTTAGGCTGGCTTGAGCGTGTGCCGACCTATAAGGAAAAGCAGGATGAGATAAAAGATAAAGACCTCGGGACTTACGGCTTTCTTGGCTATCCAGTGCTTCAGTCAGCTGATATCCTGATGTACAAAGCAGGGTATGTCCCTGTTGGTGTTGACCAGATGCCTCACCTTGAGATAACAAGAGAGATTTGCAGAAGATTTAATTTTTTATATGGAGAAGTTTTTCCTGAACCTGAGGGTCTTTTGACAGAGTTTCCCAGGGTGCCGGGTGTTGACGGCAGGAAGATGAGTAAAACCTATGAAAATTGCATCTACCTTTCTGACTCGCCAAAGGAAGTTGAAAAGAAGATTAAGACAATGGTAACAGACCCTCAACGGGTTAGACGCACTGACCGTGGAGACCCTGAACTTTCCCCTGTTTTTCATCTGCATAGAATATTTTCATCCAAAGATGAACAGAATGAAATGGCAGAGGGCTGTAGAACTGCTGGTATAGGTTGTCTTGATTGCAAACAAGTATTAATAAAAAATCTATTTAAGGTATTAGAGCCTTTGTGGGAAAAACGCGGTAAATTTTTAGAAAAGCCAGAACTCCTTGAGAATATTGTTAAAGAAGGAACAGAAAAGGCCCGAAAATTTGCCTCCGGAACAATCAAAGAGGTAAGAAAAGCAGTTGGTCTAAGAAAATAGGGACACATCCTGTTTATTCAAATAATGACGTATATATAACTGAAAATTAGCAAAAAATTCTTTATATTTGACAAGTTATAATCATTATTTTAGCATTTTTTTTAATTTTTGAATTTGTATTTAATATGATGTGTCCCTATTTATTCAATTTTTTCATAGACAGGCCTGTCCAAATCTGTTATATTAAAAATAGCAGATAACATCCTCTCTGACCTGCAAAGAAGTATAAGTATTACAAAAAATAGTATCGTTATGAGACGCCTCTTCAGATGTATAGTTGTCAGAAATGCAGAGATATTTACTAATATCTATCAGATTATAAAGAAGATGGTGATATTTGCCCGTACTGAAGCAGTAAACCCCATTAGAGGACCCGGTACACGGGTCATTCTAACTGGGTGAAGACATAAAAGCAAGACAGACTATTAAACGTCTTCAAAGGGTTTTTAGGCAGCGGCGGCGGCTCATTCCCCGAGAAGAGTGGTTAGGCACTTTTGCCTGAAA
>SDBV01008210.1_pt1 | contig 14126 bp, 12 predicted proteins | sample 2277081 | NCBI WGS metagenome assembly SDBV01 (sample SAMN10402039, study PRJNA504765) | marine sediment metagenome | isolation source: marine sediment core GS10_PC15, 223 cmbsf | place: Arctic Ocean: Southern Knipovich Ridge | collected 2010
AGGAGAATATTACTACAACTAATCTTTTTCTTTCAAATAATCTAAAATATTTGCAACTAACAGAGGAAATGCTAGAGTAACATCACATCTCATATCACAAACTAGACCATCTGGTGAAACTTTACCCCAAGATTTAGCTTCCCTTATTTGCATTCCAGATACTCCGCCATGTTCTGGTCTATCCATTGTTATTTGAATAATATAATTTAAAGAATTTCCAGTAGCTTGCATCATCCCAGGAACAAAATGTTTTGGAACTCCACCACCAAGGATCAACATACCATATGTTCTATCTTCTTTCCAAACCAAATCCATAAAATCAGCAATATCTAATTGTGGATTTATTTTTAAGTCATGATTTTGACCATACATCCAAGCTTGAAAACCTAACATAGAATCAGTTATACTTGGACAATAAATATCAATACCCATATCAGTACATGCTTTAATAATTGAATTTTCATCTTTTATATGTTTACCAAGTTCCATTAAAAATTCTCTTGGTGACATTTCCTTTTGTGGCAATAAAGGCAATATCTTCTGAATTTCTTCTTCATGTTTCATAAAACCTTTTTTCTCTAAGAAAACATCATACATTCTAAAAACATCTTTTTTTGCTAACTCAACATCATCTACCTCAGCACTACCTTGATAATGATGAACTCCAAAACTTTCAATTAAATCGTGGGTTAATATGGCACCAGTAAATAACATTGCATCAGCTGCTTTTGCCCTTATTAATTTAACAAAAATATTTCTCATACCACCAGCAATTAAAGCACCAGCAGCAGCAACAAATTTAATACATTTTTTATCATCCAACATTTTTTTATAAATTTCAAAAGCTTCAGCCATCCTTTTACCAGCATAACCAGCTCCACCCAATTGATCAGTAAATTCTTTTATGCTCATACTAGACCAAACATCCATTCTCTTCTCATTTCTTGATCCTTTTTCAGATTTCATAGCAGCATCTACAAAAAAATAGGTTTATAAAACTTTTTACAAAGAAAAAAATCCAAAGAATTAAAAATTTATTTTAATTTCCCTAAAGCTTGATCCGCTGGTTCTAAACCATTCCATACGCGTTCAAATAAATTATTCAAAGTATTCGCAAAATAAGGTGTATTTACCCAGACACCAACATCATAAGTTGGATGTACTTCCTCATCACTTAATACCATAAATAAGATTTCTTTATTATCGATAATACAAAATCTTGCATCCATTTTATCTAAATTTCTTACTTCAGCAATTTTCATAATATCTTTAATGGCACTAGCATTCTCTTTAGTTATTGGTGCAGCAATTCTTATACTTACACCTTTTTTAGTTAATTTTTCTAATTCAGGTTTTAAAGCATCAACTTTTCTTATAATTCCTTTTGAAGTTGTTACAAGTACAATTGATTTTTCAGAATTTTTAGCCATTAACTCTAAATGTGTGTATAAATTATGTCTACCTTTTAATGCTCCACTTAAATCACTGGGTTCAATAAACTCAATTCCTTGGCTATGTAAAGAATTTAATTCTCCAAGGACATCACCTTCTTTAAGATTATCTAATATTTTAACACTTTCTTCAGCTTGTCCCCTGATTAATTTTTTAACTCTTTCAACAACTTCTTTTGGTTCAACTGCTATATATTTTATTGGCTTTCCTAATTTCATAACAACAAAACCTTTCTTTTCTAAACTTTCTAAAACATCATAAGCTCTTGATCTTGGTACATTACCAATATCACTTAATTCACCTGCTGTAGAAATACCTCTAGAAAGTAATGCTGTCCAAATTCTCACCTCATAAAGATTAAGACTAAAAAATTGTCTTAGTTTGTTTAAAAACTCTTCTTTAACAATCATAAGTTGAACCTCCAAGGAACACACCAGCTTTTTTTAACTTTAAATTTTAATAAATTATTACTACTTAATATATGTTACGATTTTTTACTCCCAAAAAATTTAAACTACACATTAATAATAACTTTTTCTTTATAAAGATTATTATTGTTCAAAGATTATTTCTTCTCTTCGCTAATTTTTTTCTGAGCCAAATAAAATTTTCTAACTCTTTCTATATTATCACAATCTTTTATACCTTTATCCTCTCGTAATCGTAGAAGTCTTGGAAATCTTAAAGCATAACCACTTGAATAAGTTGGACTTTTTTGAATTTCTTCATAAGCAATTTCAATAATTAATTTTGGTTTTATTTTTACAGTTCTCCCTTTTGTTTCTTCTATATATGGTTTTAATTCTTTAGTTAATTGTTTAAAAGTAACACCTTCTGATTTTTCTTTAATCCCAGTTCCTATTTTTCCAATCTCTAAAAACTTATTTCCTTTTCTACAACCCAGTACAAAACTACTCAACCAAGTAGCTCTTTTTCCTTCACCCCACACCCCACCAACAATAACTAAGTCTAAGGTTTCCATTATTGGTTTTAATTTTATCCAACCTCCAACATATCTTCCAGGCTTATATTCAGAATCTATTTTTTTAAATATGACTCCTTCATAACCTTCATTCAAGGATTTTTTATAGAATTGTTCAACATTTTTTTTATTATCAGTAATTAATTTTTCTGTTAAAACAATTTTTCTTCTTTCTTCACTAACAATCTTCTCCAAAATTTTTCTTCTTTCTTTTAAAGGTTTATCAAACAAACTTTCCCCATTATAATATATGACATCAAAAATATTAATTTCAACAGGTAAACTCTTTGCCATTTTTTCAATATCATATTTTCTCCTAATCCTATGAGAAATATTTTGAAAAGGTAAATATTTTTTTGTCTTAGGATTAAAACCAATTAATTCAGTATCTAAAATATAAGAATCCCCTTTAACATTATTTTTTAATATTGGCAATATTTCTTTAAATTGATTTGTTACATTATCTAATCTTCTTGTAAACAAAGAAATATCTTTTCCTTTTTTATGAATTTGAACTCTAAAACCATCTAACTTTATTTCACATTGTACTATTTTTCCAAGGGCCTTAAATGCATCTTCTATCAAATTAACACGAATAGGTAACATAACTTTTATGGGTTTACCTACATTTATACTAACACTCCTTAAACTTCTTTTTCCGCTCTTTGCTCTTTCTCCAACTTCTCCATAATCATTCAATAATTCAAATGCTTTTCTTACATCTTTGACTTCAATATTAAATGCTCTCGCTATAGAATCTCTTATAACCCCACTTGCAACACCAACTCTTAATTCTTCTAATACAGTTCTTACAATAAACTTAGCTTCAACAGGAGTTGCATTTGAAAGAAGTTCTGCAATTAAATTAACTTTTCTTGATACAGTCCCCTCTCCAGTAAATTCTGGTAATCTTTTTATATTATCAAAAACTTTTTTTGCAGTTAATTTTTTATTGTGTAAAGTTCTTTGTTTCTTATCTTTCATTAATTCTTCAGCAACTTTTCCCAGATCGCCAATTTTTCTCCATAACCCAATAACTTTTTCTTTAGATGCTCCACTAGCATTGCTTATTGATTTTAAAATCAATTTAGAACTCATTCCAAGTTTTCTTTCATCCCAATCTGGAAAAACTCTACCTTTAACTAAATAAATAATATCTTTTAATTCTTCTTCAGAAGTATTCCTAAGAAGTTTAGATAATATTTCTGTTTTTTCTAACCTTTTTGCAGTCTCTTCTAATTCTTGATAGGTTTCACATAACTTAGAATAATCCATAGTCTAATTAAGAAATTGTATATTTAAGTATTTTATTGATTATTCTTAAAATATTCTATTGTTTTCTTTAAACCTTCTTCAAATGAAATTTTTGGTTTCCACCCCAACAACTCATTTGCTTTTGAAATATCTGCCAAAGTGTGTTTTGGTTCAATAACAGGGGAATGATAAATTAGCTCTATCTTTTTATCTCCAATTATTCCTTTAACAACTTCATTAATTGATTTATTATCACCATTTCCAATATTAAATACATTACCAAATGCTTCTTTATTTGTAGTAGTCCCAGCTAAAATATTAGCTTCAACTACTTCCTCAACAAATGTAAAATCTCTTGTTTGCTCTCCGTCACCATAAATTTCAGGACTTTTTCCATTTAGTACCATATTTATAGATTTTGGAATTAGGCAAGCATAACCTCCGCTAGGATCTTGTCTTGGACCAAAAACATTAAAATATCTCAAACTTATTGTTTCTAATTTATGGACAAGATAGTATATTTTACAATAATATTCTCCATTTAATTTTTGCAAAGCATAAGGTGACATTGGATTTGGAGACATGGTTTCTACTAAAGGTAATTTTTCCTGATCACCATAAGCAGAAGAACTAGCAGAATAAACAACTCTTTTAACACCAGCTTTTCTACACATTTCTAGAACATTTAATGTCCCATATATATTTGCCTTATTAGTTGTTTTCGGATATTTAATGGAGTATTGAACTCTTGGTACAGCAGCAACATGATAAACAATTTTAACATCCTTAAATAAATCTAAAATATCTTTATCACAAATACTCTTCTTATACACTTTTAAATTAGGATTATCTTTTTGATGTGCTAAATTTTCCTCTTTTCCAGAAGAAAAATCATCTATAACAATAACTTCATTTCCTAGTTCTAGCAGTCTATCAACTAAATGGCTTCCAATAAAACCAGCTCCACCAGTAACAATTGCCCTATCCATGATTAAAATTTTAAGAATACTCTTTATAAATTTTTATATTCCTTAATACAAAAAGAAAGAGTTACTTTTAAATTTTAAATCCACAAATTGAACAGAATTCACTATCTCTTCTAACTCTTTCACCACATTTTGTACAAAATTGAGGTTTACTCGATAGTTTAGTTCCACAACCAATACAAAATTTATCACCAACAACTGTATCTCTTCCACATTTTGGACAAGGTATATGTTCTTTTGGTCCTTTTGGTTCTTTTGATACTTCTACTTTTTTCTTCTTTAAAACATTCTTTAAAATTGCAATAAGTTTTTTCTTAGTTAGAACTATTAATACAATAAATAAAACAGCAACTCCAGCTATTATAATCCAATTTTTATAAGTAACTACCAGAGAATTATCTAAAATTTGATTTCCAGTAATTTCTTCTCCAGCAGAAATAGTAGAATTATCTTTTATTGTTGTAGTAGTTGTAGTGGTGGTTGTAATGTTTGTTTCAACCACAGAATTATCTAAAAATGGTTCAAATGTTATCTTAGCAGTTCCCTCTACCCCATCTTCATTTAGCCCATCTTCTAAAATATCAATTAATATTATTTTTACATCTTTTTTTGTATTATCGTTATTATCACCATCTAAATCTATTTCAATAACTTTATTTAACCTTAAAATATTTGTTCCCAATCTTTGGGGAGAAATCCATTGCATAGTAACTCTTTTATTATCAAAATCGAGATCTCCTAATCTAAGGTTATAAATTTTATCTTCAAATTCAAAACTAGCCCTAGTTCCTTTTAAGAAAGCATATACAATGGGAAGTCTATCTAAAGTAAAATCCGCTGCAATTGCAGATGGTAATAAAAGTAATATTAAAAGAAAAATCAATATATTTTTATTTTTCATCTTCTATTTCTATAAAGTAAACCCAACTCATTTAAATATTTTACTTTTATTCTTTGATTAATTTTTCTATTAAGCTAGCAAATGCTGGTCTTGTTATTAATACCCCAATTGTTACTCCCATTATTGTAATAACTGCAAATCCTGTTAACAATCCTGCTCCAGCTTTTAATAAAGGTAACATGGCAGCTACAGTTGTAGCATAGGCAACCAAGATTATAAAAAAAGCCCTTTTTATTCTTGCTTTCCAATTATAATAACCACCTTCTCCTTTTAATACTTCATCTGTAATTACAATTTGATCATCAACCCCAGTACCAACAGCAGCAATAATACCAGCAATAGCAGCCAAATCTAAATTATATTTGATTAATGAAGCAAAACCAAGTAAAATTATAACTTCACTTAAGGTTGCAAATAACATTGGTAAAGCTATTTTTATTCTCCTGTATCTTATAAACACAACAACTGAAACAGCCAAGATAGCTAAAATCCCAACTAAAAATGCATTTTTAACAAATGCAGCACCCAACGTTGGGCTTATAGAGTCCATTTTTACAATCTCTAATTTAAATGGCAAACTACCTGTTATTAATATAGTCTGCAATTCATTCATACTTTTAATAGCATCTTTAACAGCAGTTTGTTCATCTTTACCATAACCAGGTCCAGAAATAGCAATATCTTGAGTTTCTTTTCCTTTTAAATCTGAAGATATTTGTAATCTATTAACTTCCTTATCATCTAAAAAAAGTATAAGGCTTTCACTTAGATATTCTTTACCACTTTCTGAAATATTAACACTTAAATTCTTAGTAATTTCAGCGTGTCTTTTTGCAGTTTCTGGACTTAATTGAATTGCAAATTCAAATATACAGTTATAACCCTCTTGTATTGGAGCACAATTTCTTATACCAGAACAAGTACCATCATTTCTACAAACAAAGGTAACATCTCTCTCACCACCAATAAAAACAACTTCCTTCCCAATTTTAGCTTCAAACTTACCTTGTTTAGCAACCAAGTCTCTTACTTCTTCTTTTGTTGCTCCTGCAATTTCAATAAGAATATACTTATTGCCCATTAAGTCATCTGCACTTCTAACTTCAATATCATTTAATCCATAAACATTTAATCTATAACTAATACTATCCTTAGCATTTTCTATATCTTGATCACTTACTTCTCCTATTGGTTTTAATAAAACTCTAGTTCCACCAGCTAATTCCAAACCTTTTTTTATATTTGATGTAGCAACTTTATCTACTACAATTCCTATGTCTTCATCTATTTTTAAAAAAGGATCATAACTCTTCTTATTTGTGACAATTTCTACTTTTTCATTAATTTGAATCTCTTCTATAATCCTAGAATAGTCTTGAATATTTTTTACTTCTTGACCATTCACACTTAAAATTATCTCTCTACTTCTGGGCATAATATTAGCATTAGGTGTTTCTATCCCAACAATAAGTGCGCTACTATTTACATCTACATTTTTAATTGCAACACCATCTGCTTTAAAACCAGGATTAATAGCTATTATGGCTATTATTAAAAAAAGAAATAAAACATACAATCTCCAGGAAAATAATTTTTTAAGGTTCATTCTAATTTATTCTTCTTCTCAAGATACCATTTTAATATTCCACAAGTATTAATCCAAGTACTTATTAAATCAAAACTTAACCCAATTAAAATAATTAAGAACATTTGTTTTAAAATAGGTGAATTAGTAAAAATAAAGGCAACAGTTAAAGCACAGATTGTTGTAAAACTCATAGTCAATCCTGTTTTTCCAGCGTTTAATATTCTCTCAAAAACAGTACCTTCTCTTCTTTTAATCATTCTTGTAGTAAGCAAAATATCAGTATCAATAGCATAACCTAAAATCATTAAAAAAGCAGCAATTCCTGCAGCAGATAATTTCATATTAAATAAATTTAATACTCCTAAGGTCATTGTTATATCAAATAAAGCAGAAAAGATTACAGCTATGCTTGGTACAAATGTCCTAAATGTAATAAAAACAACAATTCCCATAAACAAAAAAGCAACTAAAAGTGCTATTAACATTTCTTTATAGAAAGACTCGCCCAAACTAGACCCCATTATTTCAATACTATAGTTTTCTCTTGTTAGTTCTACTCCCAATGTATTCTTTAAACTATTTTTTAATAAATTTTCTTGTTCTTCCAAACTTTTATCTTCAATTTCAGCAGATTCAATAATCAATCCAATCTGTTTTCCAGTACTAAAATCAGTTAATTTTCTAACAATTATCTCAAAACCAGTTTCTTTGCTAAGAGAAGATTCCAAATCCTTAGTATCAATAATTTTATCAGTATAAACTGTTAACGTAATTCCACCACTTAAACTAATATCTTTGCTTACAAAATCACCAGTATCCTTAATTTTTATTCCAATTAGTATAAAACTTAATATTAATAAAAAAAGAGGTATTAGTAATAATTTTTTATAATTTTTATCATGAAATTTTTCTAATTTTCCCTTGTCAATCATCTTATGTCCTAAATGTGTATTATTTAAATATTTTTGTGTCAATAAGATTTATAAATGTTCTTTATTTTAATATGCTATGATAGAAATTCTAAGATTATCCCACCGTATAAGAAGGGATAAACGTCTTTCAAGTCATGTAGCATTAGCATCTCGTGCTTTTGGAGCAAATAAAATTTATTATTCAGGACAACATGATTCATCATTAGAAAATTCAATAAATAAAATTGTTAAAAGATGGGGAAACCATTTTTCAATAGAATACATTAAAAATCCTTTGAATTTGATTAAACAAAAAAAGAAAAATAACTTTTTTATTGTACATTTAACTTGTTATGGCTTAGAATTAAAAAAAGAAATACAAAAAATTAGAAAAAAGAAAGATATTTTAGTTATTGTAGGCTCAGAAAAAGTTCCACCAGAAATATATAAAATCTCAAATCTAAATTTAAGTATTTCAAATCAACCACACAGCGAAGTTTCAGCATTAGCAATATTTCTTCATGAATATTTTCAAGGAAAAGAATTAACAAAACAATTTAAAAATGCTAAGTTAAAAATTACCCCTCAAGGAAAAGGGAAACTTGTAAAACACAATATTTAAATATAAAATAAAGTTCTTTTACTCTTATGGATATTAAAAAAAGAGGTATAGTAATTATCACTCTTCTTTTTATATTTCTAAGTTTTAATGCCATTGGACAAGAAATATCTTCTGAAGAATCTTTAAGTAGCGAAATAGATAAGACAGATCTAGCTATAGAACAAGCTTTAGAAAGATTCGGTAATGAAACATCAGCCACTAAAAAAGAAATAATCAAACTTATGGATTATAATAGAGAAATAGATAGACAAAAATCAAAATTAGAAGAATATAAAACAGATTTTGAAAATGTAAAAACATCAGAAACATTAACAGAAGAACAAAAAGATAATGGATATGATGAAATATTATTAGATGTTGAAGCAATACAAGATAATCTCCCAATATCAATGAATATGATAAAAGTTATCTTTGATAATTATATTGATTACAGAGATATTCCAGATCCAACAAAATTTAAATCAGATATAAGAAGCCTAGAATCTTATAAAATAGCAATTTACGAAGCCCAGAATCTTATAAGTGTAAAAGGAGATGCCAAATTAGTCAGTGTAAGATATCTTTCTGGAAATGAAGATAATTTCCGTTTTATTAAAAAAACAATTATCGCAACTGGTGAACCAGAATTAATACTAGAAGTAATACCATATACTGTTTTAAAATTTGTGACAATAGGAGAAAAAGTAGATTCAAAAACACTAAAATATCCTGGAACCACAACAGAAATCATTTATATGATACCAGGGGATGATTTATTAGATTTAGAAAATCTAAAAACAATTGCAATTCCAGATCTATCTAATGTAAGGGAAGGAACTCCAATGGCAGTTTGCGGAGATGAAGTATGTCAATACAACTTTGAGTTTGACATAGATGAATCTTCTCCAGATAATCAATACTATTGCCAGGATGATTGTAAGAAAGTAGAAAGACCATTGTGGCTAATAATCTTGGTAATTATAATTGCTGTAGTTGGGGTTTGGTATATTAATTTCTATAAAGGACCAGGAAACTTTAAAGATGTAGTAAACTATATTTCTGTAGGTTTATTTAGAAGACGTTTATTCACATCCAAAGAAGATTTAGCAAATTTATCAAATTATATTAAAAGATCTTTAAAGAAAGGTTTCAAAAAAGAACAACTAAAAGGAATTCTACTTAAGAAAGGCTGGACAGAAGACCAAATAGAACATATTTTTAAACGGAAAAAATAAATTGAATATAATTGCCGTTGTATTCCCTGACCGAATGGAAGTATTGAATCTTAGTGTAAAATTCCAAAAGAAAAAAAATTCAAAGATTGAGAGCCCAAGCATCTTATTAATATACTAAGTAGACAATATTTTTTAGTGGTATACATTATTTTTATTATAATAACTTGGAAGTAGTAAATAGTCGAAAATCTTATAAGTAAGTGATTAATTCTTTTATTATGATAAAAATAGAAGATTTGACTGGAATTCCAGAATGGAAAAGAAAACAAGCAATTGAATGTTTAGATGATCTTTTAACATTCAAAGATAGCGAAGGCAATCTTTCTCCAATTATTACTGGATATAATTGGTACAACCAAGTCCCTGAATTAGATAGAATTGTAACTTTTTCACATATTCATGAAACTAAAGTATATAGACAAGCAATGATCTCTGACTTAGAAAAATTAGGTTATTCTAGAGAGCAAGTTGAAACAAACATAAGAGAAAAAGGAGGAACTTTCTTGTGGGAAGTAGACTTTCAAGTAAAAGGAGAAAATGGAGAACCCTATCCGGAATTAATAATAAAAAATGTTAAAACTGGAAAAAATTTAGATTTATCAAAATATAAAGGAGAAACACTTGAAGGTTATCCTGAATTAGAAGGAAAATTATTGGGAGGAGATTGTGGATGGGAATTAGATTTGCCTTTCGAAAATAAAATAAAATTAATGAATCTTATAAATTTATTTGTTAAAAAGTCTTACAAATGTAATAGATCCTCTTGGCCTGAAGCGTATGAAACTCCAGTCTTATTATTGGGGAAAAAAGCTATTGAATGGCAAAATGAATTGCCAAATTTTGTAAAAGCAACAAAAATTGAATTATCTCAGGGAAAAAATGAATTATCTTTTATTATCAATCAGAATCTTACTATGTTAAAGATAATGCCACATTATAATAAATTGATGAAATTAGGATTTAGTGAAAATGATTGTTTGGGAAATAAATCATTTATAAGAGAATATATTAATAAAAAACGAAAAATTTAAATTTATAAAATGTTTAGATATAACATAATGAGAGATACAATTGAGGTACATCCAAGAAGAATAAAATCACTTGATGAGGTAGATAGTATTCTAAATCAAATTGATCATTACGCGAATGGAGAATCTGCAGGAGTTGTTTTACGACAAAATATGCAATTTGGAGGATCTCTTTTAACAAGAACTGAAGAAGAATATCAAAGTTATTTGCCTGGAAATGGGAGAAGAGAATTCTATTGTAAATATTGGCCACGTTCTTATTTTAAAGATTTAAGAAAAAAATTAATTTCTGAACAAAAATAAATAAACAAACTCTTTAGGCAACTTATTGAGAGCCTATATCCAGAGAGCGAAGCGATACATCAATAACAGGTATTAAGGAGTTTTTTTAGCAATATTGTAAATAGGTTATTAATTTTTCAATCATCAAGAAGGCGTCAACCTAATAACTACCCTTGTAATTATCATTGCTAATCCCCATCCAATTCCAACTCCAGTTAATATTACAACCCAACCAAATATTCCTAAAGGAACCACTCCAAAGAATTTATTTAATGGACTATAAACAACAGTTAGCTGCAATAATATAGAAACACCTAATGCTAATATCAACCATTTATTAGAAAAGAATTTTAACTTCTCTTGCTTTCTTATCACCCATATCCTAACAAATTCATACAAAACAATCCCAGTAAAAACCATAGTTCTAGCAACTTCAATACCCTTAGTAAGTCCTATAAAAAAGATAATCAATAAAATGAGGGCCATCTTTATACCAATAGCCCCTATCATATACATTAATCTCCTATCAAGTACTCCATTTTTCTTATTCCTTGGTTTTCTTTTCATAATGCCAGGCACAGATTTATCTACTCCAAGAGCAAGAGCTGGCGCTCCATCAGTTAGTAAATTTATCCATAATAATTGCACAGCTGTTATTGGTAAATATCCAACTAAAGAAGCAAAAAACACAACAAGTACTTCAGCAAAATTACTTGTCAACAAATAATTAACAAATTTTTTTATATTATCAAAAATAGTTCTTCCTTCTTTTATTGCTTTTGTAATAGTTGCAAAATTATCATCTAATAAAATCATATCAGAAGTTTGTCTTGCAACATCAGTCCCTCTTATATTCATTGCAATACCTACATCAGCATTTTTTAAAGCAGGAGCATCATTTATACCATCACCAGTCATTGCAACAATATTACCATTATGTTGTAAGGCTTTCAAAATTCTTACTTTATGTGCTGGAGAAACTCTAGCAAAAATACTAGTCTCCTCAACTTTTTTTCTTAAATCAGAATGTGAAATTTTATCAAGATCTTTGCCTTCTATTGTTACATTTCCAATACCAACTTCCCTAGCAATTGCCTGTGCAGTAACCTTATGATCACCTGTTATCATAATAATCCTAATACCAGCTTTTTTACAATTTCTAATTGCCCTTCTAACTTCTTTTCTGGGGGGATCTATCATTCCTTGTAGCCCAAGGAAAATCATTTTTTCTTCAATCCCCTTATCACCTTTTCTAGTTGGTTTATGAGCAAAAGCTAACACCCTCAAAGCTTTTCCAGCCATTTTTTCTTGAATTTTCAATATCTCTTTTTTTCTATTTTTTGTTAATTCTTTAATATCTCCAGATTCATAGATTCTATCACATTTTCCAAGAACAACTTCTAAAGCTCCTTTCATATATGCAGTTCTCTCGCCACCTTTTGTATAAATTGCAGTCATTATTTTTCTTTCAGAAGAAAAAGGTATTTCATCTACTCTCTTAAACCCCTTCTCACTAATTTTTGCTTTTTTAGCAGAAATCCACAAGGCTATCTCAGTAGGATCGCCTATATATTTTTCTTTACCTTCTTTATCCATTCCAAGTGCAGTATTATTACACAAGAGACCAGAAAGTAACAAAGGATCAAATCTTTCAGAACCAACTATTTTTTCATTTTCATAAAAACTACCTTTGATATCATAACCACGGCCAGTAACGTCTATTAACCTTTTATCAAAATATAATTTTCTTACAGTCATCATATTCTCTGTTAAAGTTCCAGTTTTATCTGTACAAATAACATTTACAGAACCAAGACCTTCGACAACAGGAAGTTTCCTTACTAAGGCTTTTTTCTTAAGCATATTTCTTGTACCAAAAGCCAATGCTAAAGTTACAACAGCAGGCAAGCCTTCTGGTATAGCAGCTACAGCTAAACTTATAGAAGTTAAAAATATTTCAACAAAACTCAAAGTTTTTGCTAAAAATTGAACAAAAGCAATAAAAACAATAATAATTAAAACAATTAATCCAATTTTTTTACCGGCTTTATTTATTTCTATCTGAAATGGTGTTAATCGTTCTTTTGCTTTAGAAATTTGATAAGCAATCTTCCCAACTTCAGTTTGCATTCCTGTATTAACAACTATTGCTCTTGCTTTACCCCTTGTAACATTTGTACTCATATACAATATATTTCTTCTATCTGCTATAGGCACATCATTTTTATAGAAACAAACTTTTTTTGCAACACCAGTGCTTTCTCCTGTTAAAACAGATTCATCTACTTCCAAATCTTTGCCTTCTATAAGTCTTAAATCTGCAGGAATTTGATCTCCTTGATTTACAAGGACTATGTCCCCAGAAACTAAATTTTTAGCTTCAATTTCTTGCTCCTTGCCATTCCTTATTACTAATGCCATTGGAGCAGCTAATTTTTTTAATGCATGAATACTTTTCTCAGCTTTATAGTCTTGAATAAACCCAAAAATACCATTAAGAAAAACAATACTTAAAATCAAAATAGCATCAACATTATGTGGTTTTTGTCCAGGAAAGAATCCAACAGCAAAAGAAATAATTGCTGCTAATATCAAAATAATTATTAAGAAATCAGTAAATTGGCTTAAAAATATTTTAAGAATAGATATTTTATTTTTTTCTTCTATTTCATTATAGCCATATTTTTTTAACCTCTGTTTAACCTCTTTTTCCTTCAAGCCATTAAAACTACTTTTTAGATTATTAACCACCTCTTTAATGCCCTGTTGATAATATTCCATAACAAAATTAAGTTAGTTTGTTTTATTTAAATAATTTACTTAATAAAGCTGTAGAAACATTTATAAGTTTCATTTCAGAAAATTATCTTTATAAGCGTGAGTAATTCAATGGCTAGAATGTTGGC
>SDBV01008211.1_pt1 | contig 14124 bp, 13 predicted proteins | sample 2277081 | NCBI WGS metagenome assembly SDBV01 (sample SAMN10402039, study PRJNA504765) | marine sediment metagenome | isolation source: marine sediment core GS10_PC15, 223 cmbsf | place: Arctic Ocean: Southern Knipovich Ridge | collected 2010
ACCAAAAGCACAACAAATGCTCCTGGATTATGAGGTAGCGGGGAAACTTGTACTCGAAAACTAGCAGGTCCAGGATATTAAACAGATTCACTATAAAGGGAATATGCAGGGTCAGGATTGACAATTTACCTATTAAATACTAAAATCAGGGTGTTGGTTGACCTAGTGTCTTGACACCCTGATTTTAGTATTTTTCAACCAGAATTTCAAGTTACTTCTTCTAATTCAACAAAATACTTGATTGTTACCATCCACATCTGGGAGAAGGAAAAACCGCTTGGCTACAGACAGTCTTGTGATTACCAAATGCCTGGTATAAGACGGTAGCGTACCTTCTCCGCATACTGGGAGTAGCCTGCTAGTTCTCCTGGTGCTTCTGTCCATGATTCTTGGTAAGATAGTACTTTGACTCCATTTGAAGATAGCTTATTAACCAGACTCAATATTGCCAGAGCGCCTTCTCGGCTCAGGCGATCCAGTGCCCAGACCAACACCGCCTGAAACCTTCTCTGTCTGGTATCAGCTATAAGGCTGGCTAACACTCTCTGGTGACCAGATTTCCAAGCTGATTATTCCTCCTCGTAGACTTTAACAACCTCATAACCACGTTGCTTTGCCCACTCAGAAAGAGCTAATGATTGATTCGTGGTATCTTGCTGACCTGTACTGACTCGGCTATAGATGCAAACCTTCATTTCTCGCTGTACCTTAATGCCCCAATGCTTTTATTGTCATACAGTTGATCAATTACATCCTGTGAAGTAACATTCCGTCATATTATTCAATCGCTATATAGCTGCTAACGCTCCAGCTCCAATCATTGATGATTTGCCATTGTAGTGCCCTATCAAAATCATTGGTGCACGCCTTTCTTTGTTAACTCTGCCCTGATATCATGTCTTACTCTTCGTTCTCTTGACTTCTGCCTGCAGTTGCTCCTGTGCCATCCGTAATAGAGGATATATAGCCTGCCAGTTTACCCAACTCTTGATATCTGAGTAGCTATGACTCCTGCCGACCATGTCCACGAAATCTCTTACAGGCGGTTTATACTGAAACTTCCCGTATGGCCAATTCGACACCCAATTTCCTTTGGTTGGCCTCTGGTAAAATCCTGTTGGCGATATTATCCCCAACTCCTGGAGAATAAGGATCGGGTCTTCTTTCGCCTCTGCGTTGAACATCTTTCGGTGAAGATAGCGACCAATTTCCTTGAGCCTGAATTTCAGGTTAACAAGGTCAGCATGCCGCTGTCTTTCCTCCATCTCTTTTTTCTCTTTGATCCCCACGAGCGTTATTTCGAGCCGCGACATACCCCACGGAATCGTGAGGCTGTGCAATAGATAATCCGCCGTTGTCAGCGCCTGCCCCGCTTCTACCTTCTTCCGATGCCCCCAGAGCTCAGCAAGCGGATTGGATAAGAAGAGACAGAGATGAGCATGGTTCGTATGGAAGAAATTACAAATGGCAATCGACCTTAACAGGAAGAGAGATAAATAGTATAGGGAAGAAAATGAACGCCGTTGAGGCGGAAGAATCTTATAAGGAGTTGAGGGAGAGATATCAGGATCTAACTAAGAACCAAAATAAGCTTGAAATCGAAATAAATGCAAAGAGGAAAGAATTGAATGATGTGGAATTGGAACGTACGGAATATACATCAAAACTGGCTTCTTTGCAAACAGGTTTTTCGGAGATATTCACGGAAAAATTCCATTCACAGCAAGAGATCGGGCTTCATCCCATCGTGAAAAATTCAATCGTTGATTCCACTTGCGAGATATGTGGAGCAACTGGTCCTGAAGTGACTGAAAGCATAGAAAGTGACCTGAAAAACGGAATATGTCCACTTTGCGGAATCAAGATAAAAGAAACTCCTGCAGATGTTGATGGGATTGAGGCTCTAAAGGAACTGGATATCAAAATATCGGAGGCAAAAAAGACTTTGGATACTATTAATAAGAGTAGGAAGCGACTCAATGCTGAATTATCTAATTTCAAATTACCATTTTCGTATGTTAATATGAATCTACCATAGTCCATGGAGATGAAATAATGACAATGAGGAGGAAATGCCAGGAAATAAAAAGAACTCCAAACAAAACCCTCTTATAGCGAGAATCAGGGGGTCCCTGCTTTACTAGGGTAAAATTGAGGCTAAACCAAAATCCGTCAGCCTCGAGCGGTGGAGCCTGCTTGGAAGGCAGGGACTCTACCAACTGAGTTACTCCCGCACAAACTATATCTATTTTAGTTCCCCACCCACCCTTTGTCAAAAGAGAATGTACTTCTAAAACAGTCAAGATTTTGTGTCTGATTGCGTTGGTTAAATGAAAGAAGCCCATCCCAGCCAGGTAAAGCATTCATCATCCCGGGAATACCACAATATTACTATTGCAATAATAAAGTTAAAGTGGTATAATCATATTTTAGTAGAGCAATTTAATAGGATAGATTTGAACCTTTAAGCTGGTCCAGAGAGGCTGGCAAGGGTGAATTGGGAAAGTGGATAATGCACCTCTTGTCAGCTGAGACAGGAGGTTTTTTAATGTCAAAAAAAGTGATAATGAGCTCGGAGGATATTAGACGTACTCTAGCCCGTATTGCCCATGAAATCATAGAGCGCAATAAAGTTATCGAACACCTGGTACTGGTTGGCATGCGTACTCGTGGCGTACCCCTGGCAAAACGGCTGGCGGCCGATATAAAGAGCTTTGAAGGGATAGAAATACCTGTTGGTGCCCTGGACATTAGCCTCTATCGAGACGACCTCGCCTCGCTGGATTTGCAGCCTGTTGTCCAGCGAACGGATATTACGGTTGATATCGACGGTAAATCAATAGTGCTGGTTGATGACGTCCTGTAAACCGGACGCAGCACCCGTGCTGCCATGGATGCCCTTATTGACCTGGGACGCCCCCGCTCCATTCAGTTAGCCGTGCTTGTTGACCGCGGTCACCGTGAGTTACCGATACGGGCTGACTATGCCGGTAAGAACATACCAAGCTCCAGACATGAGGAGATACAGGTACGACTGGAGGAAACCGATGGCATAGACGAGGTAGCCATCAGTTCTGTGCCCGTAGTTAAGGAGGGGAAATGAATACAACCCAGCGGAAAGAGGACTCCGCCTTACTAATAAAACCCGGGGTATCCTTGACTGCCTCGGCATGGCAGCACCGCCATATACTCGACCTTGACGATTTCACCGAGGACGAAATAGAACTCGTTTTTCACATAACCGATGCTATGAAGGAGGTTCTATCTCGACCGATTAAGAAAGTGCCTACACTTCGGGGGAAGACCATTGCCACTCTATTCTATGAGCCTAGCACTCGCACCCGGTTATCTTTCGAGTTGGCCGCCAAAAACCTGAGTGCTGATATATCCAACCTGAGCGCCTCAGCCAGCAGTATAACCAAGGGGGAATCCCTGGTTGATACTTTCGTTACACTGCAGGCACTGGGGGTTGACATAGTGATAATGCGACATCCACAGTCAGGGGCTCCCTATATCGTCACCAAATACCTGGAGGCGAGTATAATCAACGCCGGTGATGGTTGGCATGCTCACCCTACTCAAGCACTGCTTGATTTATATACTATCCGTGCGCATAAAGGAAACCTGAAAGGACTCAGGGTAGTTATTATTGGAGACATCAGGCACAGCCGTGTGGCTCGCTCCAACATCTGGGGTATGACCACCATGGGGGCAGAGGTAACACTGTGTGGTCCGCCTACCCTCCTACCCGCTGGCCTGGATGAGCCATATCACGATTTCCCCGAGGTCAGCATTGAACCTGATATTGAGCTTGCCCTTGATGGAGCCGATGCGGTTATGGCGCTACGCCTGCAATTAGAGAGACAGCAAAGCGGATTACTGCCCAGTATCCGTGAGTATATACAGCTATACCAGCTTACTGAGTCGAGACTGGCCAGAGCTAAACCTGGAGCCCTGGTTCTTCACCCGGGCCCAATGAATGAGGGGGTGGAGATTTCTCCAATAGTGGCTCACGGGGCGCAATCAGTCATCAACGAGCAGGTGGCCAATGGGGTAGCGGTGCGCATGGCTTTACTGTACTTACTGGCCGGGAGCAGAAAACAATGAAGCCCTTACTTATTCAGGGTGGCCGAATAATTGACCCCGCTCAGGGAATAGATGAGGTGGGCAGTTTGCTTATCACTAAGGGGAAAATCTCCTGGCTGGGCGATGGAGAAATAGCCCCACCCCAAATAGCTTATGATATCCTCAATGCCAAAGGGCTGGTAGTCTGCCCTGGATTCATTGACCTCCACTGTCACCTGAGAGAGCCCGGGTTTGAGGAGAAGGAGACCATTGCCACCGGAACTATGGCAGCAGCCAGGGGCGGTTTTACTACCATCTGCTGTATGCCTAATACCAATCCCCCCCTGGATAATCAAGCAGCTATAGATTATGTAAAGTCAAAAGCGGAGATGGAGGGCACAGTCCGTGTTCTGCCTATAGGCTGCATCTCTAAAGGTAGAAAGGGAGAAGAATTGGCCGAGATGGGTGAGCTGGCTTCAGCCGGGGCAATCGCCTACAGCGATGATGGCCAGCCGGTCATGAATTCGTCTCTTATGCGCCACGCACTGGACTATAGCCGCACCTTTGATTTACCGGTTATCGACCATTGTGAAGATACCGTCCTCATTGAGGGGGGACAGATGAACGAGGGTATTGTCTCAACCAAGCTTGGTCTTTGTGGTATGCCAGCCGAGGCTGAGGAGATTATGGTCGCCCGTGACCTGGCTCTGGCCCGGTTGACTGGAGCCCGACTCCACATTGCCCATGTTAGTACGGAGGGCTCGGTTGAGCTTATTCGACGGGCGAAAGATAAGGGTATCAGGGTTACGGCTGAGGTTACACCGCACCACCTGACCCTGACTGAGGAGATGGTCATTGGCTATGACACCAATGCCAAGGTAAATCCGCCCCTGAGGACGAAGAAGGACATTCAAGCCCTGATTCGGGGGCTTAAGGAGAACGTGATTGACATTATTGCCACCGACCACGCCCCTCATGCCGAAGTTGATAAGCTCTGCGAGTTCGCCCTTGCTCCCTTTGGCATCAGTGGTTTCGAAACAGCCTTTGGCAGCCTGATGAGCCTGGTTCATGATGAGGGAATTGATTTGAACCTGCTCATCTCCAGGCTTACCGGCGAACCTGCCAGGATTATCGGCGATAAATATGGCAAGCTGGGCACACTTGAGGTTGGCGCTTCGGCTGATGTCGCCCTGCTTGACCCCGACAGGAAGTGGATGGTGGATACTGAAGCTTTTGCCTCCAAGGGGAAGAATACGCCACTGGCCGGCTCCACGCTCAAAGGCAGGGTGATGGCAACTATATTTCAGGGTAACTTAGTCTATAAAGACGACTCTATTACTGTGAAGGAGATGGAGATTAAAGGGGGTGAGGCAGGATAAACCTTAATAAAAGAGCCATATTGGTCCTGGCAGACGGCTCAGTGTATGAAGGCTGCACCTTTGGCGCCGGGGCTGATGCTTATGGCGAGGTGGTTTTTAATACCAGCATGATTGGCTATCAGGAGATGCTTACCGACCCCTCCTATGCGGGACAGATTTTAGTTCCCACTTATCCCCTTATCGGCAACTACGGCATTAACGAGCAGGATTCTGAATCAAAGAGAATACAGGTCAGGGGTTTTGTGGTGAGGGAGGAGTGCTTCCAGCCTAATCACTACCTGAGCACCGGCATCATACACGAATTTCTGGCTGAAGGCGGCACACCGGGAATTTATGGCGTGGATACCCGTGCCATTACCCGCAAACTCCGCTCAGCCGGGGTAATGATGGGCATGATAACCAGCGATAAAACTCCGCAACAGGCACTGGAGCAATTAAAAAAGGTGCCCGGCTACGGCACGGTCGATTTCGTGAAAGAAGTGACCACCGAAGCCCCCTATCAATGGGAACAGGAGTCGACCAGCGATAAGTCGCAATCATTATGTAAAATAGTTGCCCTTGACTGTGGCTTGAAATATAACATTTTGCGTATCTTAAGCCGGATGGGCTGTGCGGTAACCGCCGTTCCCTGCACCACCCCGGCCGATGAAATCCTAGCTCTGAAGCCTGATGGTATTCTCCTATCTCCCGGCCCGGGTGACCCGGAGTTGCTGGATTACATAGTGGATACGGTGAAAAAGCTGGTTGATAAGAAGCCGATTATGGGCATCTGCCTGGGTAATCAGCTTATTGCCCGTGCCTTCGGGGGCAAGAATTTCAAGCTGAAGTTCGGGCACCGCGGCGGCAACCACCCGGTCCGTGACCTGGATACCGGCAGAATCCACATCACCGCCCAGAATCATGGCTACGCCGTTGACCCCGATAGTTTAGGCAAGGAACTGGAGGTTACCCATATCAACCTGAATGACGGCACGGTGGAGGGCTTACGCCACAAGGAACTACCCATCTTCGCCATCCAGTATCACTCTGAGGCCTCCCCCGGCCCCCGGGACAATATATATCTCTTTGAAAAGTTTATGGAGATGGTGAAGGAGGGGAAATAAAAATGGGGATTTTTAAGGGGGCTTCGCCCCAATCTATTGGTAACCCCATCCCCTTTATCCCCTTCCCCTTATCAAGGGGAAGGGGAAGAATTAGAAAGAGGGGCTGCGCCCCTCTTAGATGCCCCGTTTTTGGGAAGTAATGGGAGGTAGAGATGCCTGGAAGAATTAATGGTGAGGATGAAGTAGTATTCTGGCTTAAATATCTTGCAAAAGAAATGCAAAAGCAATCAAGTAGACAATGGATATTCTCAATTTGCATTGCTGGTGCCACTTTACTCATAGGCATTGCAGCTATAATCACTGCCATAGGGGGGTGAAGGGGAGTCTAGATGGGCGAAGCCCATCTCCACCAAACCTCCCCCTCTCCTTCAAAGGAGAGGGGGATTAAGGGGGTGAGGTAGAGAAGATGGGGGAAAAAGAGAGTTGGAGAACTGTATATGGAAAGGCAAGCCAAGTTAGACCTTGTCATTAAAGAGATTGAGAAAGCCAAACGAATTACACCTAAAGGGCAACAGGTCAAAGTATATCTTCCCAATGTCCTGAAGCACAATCAGCTCCGTCTTGAAGAACTTCAGAATATACTAGCAATACTCGAAGATGATGAAAAAATACTAACAGTGATGCGATTCCCCAGGCACTTATTGAAACTTCCTCCCGGTTATGAATATACAGATATGTTAACTGGCGAAAAAAGCAGCCCTTCAACGGAATACTTCACCCTCAAGGTTCGTAGAAGTTTCAATAAATGGTGTGCCAACTATTGGAAATTGACGTATCAGCAAGCGGGTTCGGTTAAGTGGACAGAGAAGGATGTGTTGGAACATGCTAGGATGCTCAAAAGCCCCTTTGAGAAACTGGATAAACCTAATGACAAGATGCCTAAAAGAATATGGCGATGGGCTAAAGCCAATAAAGTTTGGAGTGCTATTATCGTAGGAATTCCAGTCCTCGCCGCTTTGATATATGTAATTGATTATTTTTTGAAATTATTTAGTAAATAGGAGCACCATCTTGACCAACAAACCATCTAAAGTCTTAATTATAGGTTCGGGGCCCATAATAATCGGGCAGGCGGCGGAGTTTGACTACGCCGGCACTCAGGCATGCAAGGCGATGCGGGAGGAGGGGGTAATCTCGGTGCTGGTAAACTCCAATCCGGCCACCATCATGACCGATGAGGGCATCGCCGATGTTGTCTATATTGAACCGCTCACCGTGGAGATGGTCGCCCGCATTATCGAGCGGGAGCGCCCCGATGGGCTTCTCCCTACCCTGGGCGGTCAGACGGGGCTTAACTTGGCGGTAGACCTGGCTGACGCCGGTGTCCTGGACAAATACAATGTAAGGTCGCTGGGGACGCCGATACAGACCATAAGAAACGCCGAAGACCGCGAACTATTCAAACAGCTGTTAACCAATATCAGCGAGCCGATGCCCGAGAGCGCCACCGTGAATACCCTCACGCAGGCTAGAAAGGTGGCTAAAGAGATGGGTCTGCCCCTCATAGTCCGCCCGGCTTATACTCTGGGAGGTACCGGGGGCGGTGTGGCTAATACGAGAGAAGAGCTGGACCGGATTGTAACCTCAGGGCTATCCGCCAGCCCCATTCATCAGGTGCTGCTGGAAGAATCGGTAGTGGGCTGGAAAGAGATAGAATATGAGGTAATGCGTGATGGCGCCGATAACTGCATCACCGTGTGCAATATGGAAAATATCGACCCGATGGGGGTGCATACCGGCGATAGCATCGTGGTCGCTCCCAGTCAGACTCTGACCAATAAAGAGTACCAGATGCTGAGAACAGCCAGCCTTAATATTATCCGGGCGCTGGGTGTTGAAGGCGGCTGCAATGTACAGTTCGCCCTCGACCCCAACAGTGAGAGTTACTATGTAATCGAGGTCAACCCCCGGGTCAGCCGCAGTTCAGCCCTGGCCAGTAAAGCCACCGGCTATCCCATTGCCCGCGTAGCCGCCAAGATAGCTATCGGCAAAAGACTGGATGAGATACCCAACCAGGTAACCGGGAAAACCATGGCTGCCTTTGAGCCGGCATTAGATTACGTAGTGGTCAAGATTCCCCGCTGGCCGTTTGACAAGTTTGCCTCGGGCGACCGTATTATAGGGACGCAGATGAAAGCCACCGGCGAGGTCATGGCTATTGATAGATGCTTTGAGGCCGCCCTCCAGAAAGCGGTACGCTCCCTTGAGTTTGGTAACAGGACACTGCTATGGGAAGACCCCAAATGGGCAACGGGGGTAGATATAAATTCTTATCCCGTGGGACCTAACGACCTGCGGCTATGGGCGCTGATGGCCGCATTAAGAAGAGGCATAAGTGCCGAAGAAATATCACGGCACACCGAAATTGACCTGTGGTTTATCGCCAAGCTCCAGAACATTATAAATATGGAAAAACAGCTCCTGTCCCAGCCGCTGACCCCGGAGCTTTTATGGCAGGCAAAGCGGCTCGGCTTCTCTGACGAGCAGACGGGCACATTGGCTGACCGACTCACGGAACAGGTGAGGCAACTGCGGCATAAGTGGAATATCCGGCCGGTTTATAAGATGGTAGATACCTGTGCCGCCGAGTTCGACGCTGAGACTGCCTATTTCTACAGCAGCTATGAGCAGGAAAATGAGGCTGAACCGCTTGAAGGAAACAGGGCGGTTGTCATTGGGAGTGGGCCCATCCGTATTGGCCAGGGGATTGAATTTGACTACTGCAGCGTTCATTCAGCCTGGGCTTTACAGGAATGTGGCTACAAAAGCATCATGGTGAACTCAAATCCGGAAACAGTCTCCACCGATTTTGACACCAGCACCCGTCTTTACTTTGAGGCTCTGGACGAGGAAAGCCTGCGCGATATTCTGGAAAATGAAAACGGGCTTGAATCTTCCAGTAATCACCTGACACCCTCCATAGTTCAATTCGGTGGGCAGACGGCTATAAATCTGGCTGAGCCTTTATCCCGTAGTGGGATGCCCCTGCTTGGCTCCAGCGCTGAAGCCATTGACCTGGCTGAGGACAGACGTAGATTTGAGGACTTCCTCAATAAACTGGGGGTTCCTCAGCCCCCTGGAGCCGGGGTCACCTCCGTAGACGAAGCCCTGAAGGTAGCTGAGCTCATCGCTTATCCGGTACTGATCCGTCCCAGCTATGTCCTCGGCGGCAGAGCTATGGAAATAGTCCACAATGCCACTGAACTAACCCGCTACATGACGCTGGCGTCGGAACTGGATACCAAACACCCCATTCTTATTGATAAATATCTGGAAGGGAAAGAGGTAGAGGTTGACGCTATAGTTGATGGGGAAGATGTGCTTATTCCGGGGATAATGGAGCATATTGAGCGAGCCGGGGTGCATAGCGGCGATTCTATGGCGGTTTATCCGGGGATAAGCCTGACCGAGCCAGAGGTACAAACCGTTGTTGATTACGCAGTCAGGATAGGACTGGGGCTGGACATCAAAGGCCTGATGAATATCCAGTTCGTTATCATGCCGGGCAGCACTGCTCAAGAGTCATCGGTCTATGTGCTGGAAGTAAACCCCAGGGCCAGTCGCACTATTCCTTTTATCTCCAAGGTCACCGGGGTGCCCATGGTAAATGTGGCGATTAAGGTCATGCTGGGCAAAAGCCTTAAAGAGCAGGGTTATAAGACTGGATTGTGGCCAAGACAAAACCTGGTAGGCATTAAAGCTCCGGTCTTTTCCATGTCAAAGCTACCTGGTGTTGACACCTACCTCGGTCCCGAAATGAAATCTACCGGAGAGGTAATGGGGATTGACTACACCTTTGAGGCTGCTTTGGCCAAGGCACTGCTGGCGGCTGGGTTAATACTTAAGCCTAAAGGAGCTATCCTTCTCAGCATTGCTGATAAGGATAAACCTGAAGCGCTGCCTATAATCAGAAAGCTCGCCTCAATAGATTACAAACTCTACGCCACAGAAGGCACTGCGGCTATGCTCGAGGCAGCCGGGCTCCCGGTTAAAATGATAAGCAAGAAATTGAGCGAGGGTCATCCCAATGTCATCGACATTATCAATGACGGCACGGTAAATGGCGTCATTAATACCGTTACCGGCGGTCGTATTCCACTGAGGGATGGCTTTGAAATACGGCGCGCCGCTGCTGAAAAGCGTATTTCTTGCTTCACTTCCCTTGATACCGCTCGAGTTGCAGTAGACGCCGTTCTTAACGGCGGCCAGATTTATAGCGCTCAACCTCTACCCGACTACCGTAGAAAGGAAACGACTTGAAGCAAGAGCTGGCTTCTATTATCTCTAACAATGAGGTTATGCCCGGGGTTTATCTTATCTGGCTCGAGTCTCCGCAGATAGCCTCCGCTGTCCAGCCGGGACAGTTCGTTATGGTGTATTGCGGGAAAGAAACTTTGCTGCGCCGTCCACTGAGCATTCATCAGCGTGATAACGGTAGAATTGCCCTTTTGTTCGCCGTAGTAGGACAGGGTACACACTGGTTATCTCAGCGCAGAGATGGCGATAAGATAGATTTGTTTGGGCCACTGGGTAACGGCTTTTCTATTGACCCCGCTTCGCAAAACCTGTTACTGGTAGCCGGCGGCATCGGTATTGCCCCATTACGCTTTCTGGCTGAGCAAGCCCTGAACCAGGGGCATTCAGTAACACTGCTCTCAGGAGCGCCGACTGCTGCCCGGCTTTGCCCCAAACACCTGCTACCACCCATCACTGAACTTGTCATCGCCACCGAGGATGGGACTGCTGGCGAGACAGGCATGATAACTGCTTTATTACCGGATTTTGCTGACCAGGCAGACCAGGTTTTTGCCTGCGGGCCACTCCCGATGTATAAAACAATGGCGCAAATACCGGAACTAAAAGGCAAGTCAGTTCAAGTTTCACTGGAAATGAAGATGGGCTGCGGGCTTGGAGTATGCTACGGGTGTACCGTTAAGACAAAGAGAGGACTAAAGCAGGTATGCCGGGATGGGCCGGTATTTGATTTAGAGGACATCATGTGGGATGAAGTAAGCTGATAGACACAGGAGGTCTGCCATGATAGTCACCAGGAAAATCAGCCTTCAAAGTAAGGGGGAGTGCGATATTATCGATATTACTCCTCAGGTAGAAAAGCAGATCGTTGATGCGGGTATAAATAGCGGGACGGTTACTCTGTTTGTCAGCGGCTCAACTGCCGGCATATCCACTATTGAATTTGAGTCCGGCGTGCTCTCCGACTTCCGGGATATGTGGGAACGAAATGTTCCCAGAGATATTCCCTATAATCATGACCGCCGCTGGGGTGATGGTAACGGATATTCACACGTTCGCGCCTCCCTCCTGGGTGCTTCGTTAGTAATTCCCTTCAACGACAAGAAATTAACACTGGGTACGTGGCAGCAGATAGTCATAGTGGATTTTGACAACCGGCCCCGCTCAAGACAGGTGATATTGCAAATTATGGGTGAGTAAAAGACTGTTTATTAACCTCACCCCCTTAATCCCCCTCTCCTTGAAAGGAGAGGGGGAGAGGATTTTTGTAAGAGAGGCTTCGCCTCTCTTTAAGATGGCATATGAGTGAGGGAATTTTAGAGGAGTGTAGCCTTCCCAAAAAGCAAGTTCCCTTGATAGAGCTTGACTTGTTGGGGTGTTTAAGAGGGGCGTCAGCCCCTCTTTTCAAAATCTTCCCCTTCCCCTTAGCAAGGGGAAGGGGATACAGGGGATGGGGTTACCCAATAAAACATCTAAGGGGAGAAAAGGGATGAGTCATCAAGTAATCTCAGGAATAAAGCTTTTGACAGCAGCCTGAGCCATATCTTATAATTAGTGGCGGCACTGAATTGTATTGCAGGTGAAGTGTTATAGAATTTACACCCGGGAGGTTACAGGATGGCAAATCAATTAGGTAAGAGATACCGCTGTTTAAAATGCGGTTCTGAGTTTATTGTTACCAAGGGTGGTGAAGGCATACTTAAATGCTGTGGCCAGCCCATGGAATTAAAGAAATAGGCTGATAAGCGGGTTAAAAGGAGGCGATAATCCGGTGGCAAATCAATTAGGTAAAAGATACCGTTGTTCTAAGTGTAACACGGAGGTACTATGCACCAAAGCCGGCGAGGGCACTGTCGTCTGTGACGACCAGGAAATGGAAGTCCAGGAGCCCAGGCCCATCCCGTCCTCAGATTAATCTATCAATCGCTTGAGACTTCACGCACTTTGAAAAGAGAGAACCCTGCCAGTACCAGAACGCGCCGGGGTGCTCTCTTTTTTATGCTCGTAAAAAACGAGTTTTCATTTTCTAGAGCTGTTTGTCAAACATTTCCAACAATATCCAGGGGAAATTCTATCTGCCCTGCAGCAGGGAGAAAAACTCGGTCCTGGTTTCCGCCTTGCTGCGGAAGGTCCCCCTGAGAGCCGAAGTGACAATGGCGCTCCCCGGTTTCTTAATGCCGCGCATAATCATGCACATGTGCTCAGCTTTAACAACCACTGCCACTCCATCCGGCTTAATTCCGTCCATAATGGCATCGGCAATATCGGTAGTCATTCTCTCCTGAATCTGGGGGCGCTTGGCCACAATTTCCACCACCCGGGCCAGTTTGCTGGCGCCAATAACACGCCCATCAACACTAGGAACATAACCAATATGGGTTAATCCATGAAATGGCAAAAGGTGATGCTCACACATAGAATAAAACGGAATATCTCTCACGATTACCATTTCCCGGTGTCCCTCTTCAAAGCCCACCTTCAGTTCTTCTTTAGGGTCCATATGGATTCCAGCAAAAAGCTCGGCATACATCTCGGCTACGCGCCTTGGGGTATCCGCCAGACCTTCTCTTTGCGGGTCTTCGCCAATAGCCTCAATGAGAGAAGCTACCGCTTTCCTGATTTTAGCCTCATCAAACACTCCAGCCCTCCTTCAACCTTAAATCTTGGTGAGTCTGTTAAGCCCAGCCTAAAGCCTGCTCTATAGTTTCTAAATCAGCCGGAAGCTCAAGAAACGGCCCGGCGTTTTTTAGAGCAGTATCGGTATCCTTCAATCCGGTACCGGTTACCACGCAGACTACCTTCTTTGCCGAGAAGTCTGTCCCTCCCTGGGAAAGCTTAATAAGCCCGGCTAAAGAGGCGGCTGAGGCCGGCTCGCCAAAGATACCCCCCCTGATAGCCAGAAGCCTTTGAGCCGCCAGAATCTCTTCGTCACTGACCATATCAATAATACCACCAGACTCATCGCGAGCGGTAGTGGCTTTCTGCCAGCTTGCCGGATTACCTATTCGTATTGCTGAGGCAACAGTCTCCGGGTCTTTGATAGCGCAGCCCCGAACCATGGGGGCAGCGCCTTCAGCCTGAAAACCCATCATCCTAGGTTTAAGCTTTGTCCGGCCCGATTGATAATATTCGACGAAACCCTTCCAGTAGGCGGTAATATTACCGGAATTGCCTACCGGGATAAAGAGATAGTCTGGAGATTCACCCAAAACGTCAATAATCTCAAAGGCAGCCGTTTTTTGTCCCTCTATGCGATGTGGATTAATTGAGTTTACCAGGGCAACCGGATGTTTCTGATTCAGGCTTCGTACTATATCCAGAGC
>SDBV01008212.1_pt1 | contig 14123 bp, 11 predicted proteins | sample 2277081 | NCBI WGS metagenome assembly SDBV01 (sample SAMN10402039, study PRJNA504765) | marine sediment metagenome | isolation source: marine sediment core GS10_PC15, 223 cmbsf | place: Arctic Ocean: Southern Knipovich Ridge | collected 2010
GGCATAATTAAACATAAATTCATAGAGCTGAGGGACTGGACAGATAAAAAAGCAAGGAAGCCTATTGAGGGACTTTTTGAGTAAATTATCACGTTAAACGGGTCAACAAAGGCTTATTGACAAAAAAAAGGCCTATGTTTAGAATTTCACACGTCCTGGGAAAAATATACGAAGTTAGACTGCCCTGTTTTCGGGACCGGGCCCGGAGGCTATGTCGCTGCTGTCAAGGCCGCGCAATTAGGCGCCTCTGTTTCAGTTATTGAAGAATCCGAAGTAGGGGGGACATGCCTTAATTGGGGGTGTATACCCACAAAGGCCCTTGTAGCTTCATGCAGAGGTTATTGACAAGGCTAAAAATGCTGACAAGAGAGGTAAAAATAGGCAATGTGGCAGTTGGCAACAGGAATCCTGTTGTTTTAATTGCCGGGCCGTGTGTTATTGAGAACGAAGAATCAACATTAAAGACTGCAGAGAGACTTAAAGAAATCTCTGAAAAGTTAAATATACCGCTTGTTTTTAAGAGTTCATATGATAAGGCAAACAGGACATCTATAAGTTCTTATCGGGGTCCTGGCATTAAAAAGGGCTTGAATATTCTGAAAAAAGTAAAAAATGAGATATCTCTGCCAATACTTTCCGACGTACATTCAGTAAATGAAGTTCCACATGCTGCTGAAGTGCTTGATATGCTTCAAATCCCGGCTTTTTTATGCAGACAGACGGATTTGATTATTGCTGCTGCAAAGACAGGAAGGCCAATTAATGTTAAAAAAGGACAATTTTTAGCTCCTTCGGATATAAAGAATGTCATTGATAAGATATTATCAACAGGTAATAATAACATTATGGTTACAGAACGAGGCGTGTCTTTTGGCTATAATAATCTTGTGGTGGATATGAGGTCTATCCCTATTATGCAGGGTTTTGGCTTTCCCGTGGTTTTTGACGCTACGCATAGTGTTCAACAGCCAGGTGGTCAGGGAGGCACTTCAGGTGGACAGAGAGAATTTGTAGCACCGCTTGCCCGTGCGGCAGTCTCAGTTGGTTGTGACGCGGTTTTTCTGGAAGTTCACGAATATCCTGATAAAGCCTTTTCTGACGGCCCTAATATGTTAAGTATAGATGAGTTTTCTTCACTGATATGTGAACTTAAAGACATAAACCAGGTTATAAAAAGGAATTAGTTCTTTTATAACATTGTGAAACGGCAAAGAAATAAATTTCATCTTTGAAATTTTGATTTTTTTCAATAACATTGTAATCTATAAAGACAATGGAAAGAAAAGAATTTATTGAACAGGCCAGAAAAATATTAAAAATAGAGGCTGATGCGATAAATGCGCTAATAGACAGAATTGATGACAATTTTGTTAAGGCAATTGATATTGTTTATGCCTGTACCGGCAGAGTAGTGATTACAGGTATGGGGAAATCCGGTCTTATCGGTAAAAAAATAGCTGCAACATTTGCCTCTACCGGTACGCCCGCATTGTTTCTGCATTCTGCCGAAGGAGGTCATGGCGATATAGGCATGGTAACTAAAGGAGATGTAGTAATAGCGCTGTCAAACAGTGGAGAGACAGATGAAGTCATAAGGATACTTCCAGTTTTAAAAAGACTTGATATTAAACTTATTGCATTGACAGGCGATTCTAAGTCAACGCTTGCAAATTCAGCAGATGTTGTTCTGGATGCCTCTGTCAGGGAAGAGGCATGTCCTATGGGGCTTGTGCCTACAGCGTCAACAACTGCTGCATTGGCAATGGGCGATGCTCTTGCTATTACAGTCTTGAATAAAAGAAACTTCAAGGAAGAGGACTTTGCTTTTTTTCATCCAGTGGGTAATTTAGGCCGGCGCCTTTTACTTACAGCAGGAGAACTTATGCATACTGGAGATTCCATCCCGGTTGTGAATCTAAAAACCCTTATGAAAGATGCAATACTGGAAATTTCTTCTAAGAGATTAGGTATGACAACAGTGGTAAACGCTTCTTCTAAATTGGCCGGTGTTGTTACTGACGGTGACTTGCGTAGAGGACTTGAGAAATGGGGAGAAAGATTTTTTTCCCTCAAAACGGAAGACGTTATGACTCATAGCCCGAAGATAATTGTCAGGGACGCACTTGCGGTCAAGGCCATGTCAGAGATGGAGAAATATTCTATTACGTCTCTTGTTGTTCTTGATTCAGAGGGTGAAGCAGAAGGAATTGTTCATCTGCATGACCTTCTGAAGGCCGGGATAACATAAATAAAAATCAAAAATTAAAAATCAGAATTAATGAATAAAGATATTATAAATAAGGCAAAAAAAATTAAATTAGTAATACTTGATGTTGATGGAGTGATGACAGACGGCGGTATTATTCTGGATAATGAAGGCAATGAATTTAAGAAGTTTCATGTAAGGGACGGCCACGGGATAAAAATGTTAAACAAGGCAGGTATAAAGGTAGCTGTTATAACAGGGAGGAAATCAAAGGTTGTTCAGAGGAGAGCGGAAGAACTTGGCATTACAGACCTTTATCAGGGAGTATTCAAGAAATCGGCTATCTATGAATCACTGCTTCAGAAATATAGATATAAAGATGAAGAGGTGGCTTTTATGGGTGATGACATTGTGGATATAGGGCTTCTTAAAAGAGTAGGGTTTTCTGCCGTGCCTTCTGATGCTGATGAGGGAGCTAAAAAATGGGCCGCTTTTATATCTGCTAAAAAAGGCGGCAGTGGTGCTGTAAGGGAGCTTATAGATTTAATACTGAAATCTTCCGGCCTCTGGGACAGTGTATCCGGGGAATTTGTTGGTTAATCTGCCTACAGTCATTACTTTCGGAAGAATTCTGTTAATCCCCCTCTTCATTTCTGTAGTTTATGCAAAACCGCTGTTTGGCGCCTTTATATTTTTATTTGCATCAGCAACGGATATCCTTGACGGATATATTGCAAGAAGGTCAAAACAGGTTACAAAATTTGGAGTGCTTCTTGACCCCATTGCTGATAAGCTCTTAATAATCTCCGCACTAATTATTTTTGTCGATATGGAGATTATTCCTGCGTGGATGGCCATAGTCATCATTGCCAGAGAATTTCTTGTTACGGGTTTAAGGATTGTTGCCCTCTCAAAAGATATTGTAATCCCGGCTGAAACAGGAGGTAAAATAAAGATGGGCACCCAGATTTCATCTATACTTATACTCCTTGTAGACAAGGCATATATTAATATGGATTTATATAGCATTGGAATTACCCTGCTCTGGATTGCAATGGTTATTGGCATTGTATCCGGCGTTCAATACTTTTTTCTTTTCCAGAGACGATTGTAATGATAAATTATCTTTTAATCCCTGCTGCCTATGTTATCGGCTCTATTCCATTCGGAGTTTTGGTTTCGAGGGCAAGGGGGATAAATTTGCAGAAAACAGGCAGCATGAGTACAGGAGCAACAAACGTTTTAAGAACGACAGGGAAAGGCGCTGCTTTAATAACTTTATTCGGAGACTCTCTAAAGGGTGTTGCTGCGGTTATGCTGTGCAGGATTGTAATTGGCGGAGAGCTATGGGAAGGCATCATAGGAATTACTGTTATTTTAGGGCATATGCACTCAATATTTCTTTCTCTCAGGGGAGGCAAAGGGGTTGCTACGGGATTCGGAGTGCTATCTGTTTATAGTCCGGTCCATTCACTCATCTTAATTGTCATCTGGGTTCTGACCGCACTCTTTACAAAGTATTCTTCGCTTGCAGCCATAACAGCATTTATTTCCCTGCCAATTGTTTTTTTATTATCTGGTGTTTCCAGCATAAAAATATCTTTTGCCTTACTGCTTGCTTTTTTGATAATCTTAAAGCATAGAGATAATATCAAAAGACTCCTTAACGGGACAGAGACAAAGATTAGCTTTTAAAATAATTAATGAAAGAAAGAGGATACACTTTGTCCAGAAGACTGAGATTGTTGATAATCCTTATTCTTGGCGTCTGCTTGCATGTTTCTGTAAGCAGTGCTGTTGCGGAAGATATCGTGCCTGTATCCGCAGGAGGCAATCTCCCGTCATCAGGATTATATCTCAACATTAATGAGTTGGCGGAATACAGAGCTGAGAGCGGGCTTAAAAATTTAGAGCCGCACTCCCTTGTCTTAACTGATATGGGATTAAAGGCTTATAATGAAAATAGAGAAAAAGAGGCCCTTATGCTTTTCACGAAAGCTAAGGAACTGTCGCCTGATTTACCCTTAACTTATCTTTATCTCTCAAAGGCTAATTTCTCTTTATCTCTGAAGGGGATATATACATCATTAGGTTATTTATTTGATGCCTGGAGAGCATTTCACAGGAATTTCTGGTGGTCATTTCAGATAGCCGGAGTTTTATCTTTAAGTCTTTTTCTTGCTATTTACATGTCGATTATAGTTCTTTTAATTGTATTAATGTCTTCGAAATTCAGTCTTTATGTCCATGATATACTGGAGGACAAGAGAAAAATTTTTCTTCTGTTGCCCGTGTTTATCCTTGCCTTTTTTGGGCCGGTCTTTGGCGTAATTGGTTTTTTACTGCCGGTTTGGATATATATGAAGGGAAGAGAGAAGGTTGTGATTTACTGCGGCATTGCGATATTAACTCTTATTGTGTTACTACTTCCACTGTTTTGGTCATTTCCTGGCGCATCTCAGGACAGGACATTACGCAGTATAGTCAGAATAAATGAAGGAACATATTCAGGTGAGACTTCTAAGCCAGATACAAGCAACCGCGGTTACGAGTCCACTTTTGCATATGCCCTTGACCTTAAAAGAAAAGGCTTTTATGATGAAGCAATAATGATATATGAAGGCCTCCTGAATCAGGGGGATGATGCCAAAATCTACAACAACCTCGCAAACTGTTATGTGGGCCTGGGCAAATATGATACAGCGGTTACATATTATAATAAGGCAATAAAATTAAAAAAACTGGTGTCAGCACATTATAATCTGAGCCAGCTGTACAGAGAGCATTTTAACTTCAGCGATGCCAGGGGATATTACCAGAAAGCCATAAATATAAATCCTCAAAAAGTAAACTTCTATAATTCTGTCAGGGGCACATCTGTCAATCGTTTTGTGATGGATGAATCACTAAGCAACAGGGAATTGTGGTATACGGCTTTTAAATGGTATCCATATTATAAATCGTCAATGTTTTTAGGGAGAATTCTTACGTTTACAAACAGAGGATTATCAATAGTTTTATTTTTCCTGTTAGTGCTTGCTCTTTATATTTATAACAAGCAAGCCCCCTGTGGAGCTTACAGGTGCAGAAGATGCGGCAGGATATATTGTGGCAGCTGCGAAAAGAGAATATCCCGTGAAGAAGTATGTATTACCTGTTTTAAAACGCTGGTAGAGTTAAGTGAGTTAGGCCCCAAGGAAAGGATAGAAAAAATACTCGAGATACAGCGTTACAGGGATAACAGGAACCAGCGTCTAAAGATTTTAACTCTTATTTTGCCGGGAAGCGGTCATATATACTCAGGCCGGCATATTTCCGGATCTCTTATATTATTGTCGTATGCTTTCTTTATTTTTTCAACTTTACTGTGGCTATATATTCCTGCGGTTGCGTCGATGAAGGAGGTAGCAGCTTTTTTCATGTGGGCTTCTGTATCAGGGTTTATTACAGTTTATGGCATAGCCGCAATAAGCGTTTTTAGGAGGACGCCGAGAAAATGGCTTTAGAGGGTTTTTTACAGGAATTCGGACTGGCTGATATTTTACAGCTTATATATTTCCAGAGAAAGACGGGGCTTTTATATATTGAGGGCAAGCCGGATAAGATAGACCTGAGCTTTATAGACGGCAATATTGTAAGCCTGGAATCGCAGAGGAGGCTGGAAAGCAATCGGCTTGGAAAGATTTTAATTAAAAAGAAACTGATAACACAGAAGGATTTAGATACTGCAATAGATATGCAAAAAACAGAAGGCATTAAAACAGGAAATGTCTTTGTAAAATACGAACTGGTTTCAAAAGAGGTCCTGACTGAAATCATACAGGAACAGATTATCGAGACTTTAGTTCAGATCTTTACATGGAAAGAGGGAAGATATAAGTTTACTCCCCAGGATGTTTCCGCGGACAGCGAACTGCCAATTTGTCTTGATACCCAGCATATGCTAATGGATGGTTTAAGAATAGTTGATGAATGGTCTGTGGTTGAGGGTAAACTTGATTTAAACACTATATATAAACAGATTAGTGAGCCTGATTCGGGCGAAGTGGACGATGTGGAAAAAGAGGTGCTCAGTCTTATTGATGAGGATACAGATGTAAGTATAATAATTAATAGCAGCTATTCCGGAGATTTTGAGACTTCGAAGGCAATAATATCCTTAGAAGAAAAGGGGATTATAGAACCTATTATGGTCCAGCCTCTTGAGAAAGAAGAAGCTGTCGATTCAAAAAGGCTTGAAAATCTATTCCATATTGCAATGTTCGGTATATCGCTGGTTGTTTTAATAATTATGTTTAAAGGCGGTGTTGACGCATTTAAGGTCTTTAAAGGCATGAGAACCAGTTTTAATATAGAAAGATTAAAAACCGACATTGACGTCTATAATGCTGTCAATGGCCTGTATCCGGAAAAACTTGAAGTAATTGCAGAGAAAAAGGATCCGTGGGGCAGGCCGTATATATATAAATTGGCAAAGGGCGGTTTTACGCTTTTCAGCTCAGGACCTGACGGCATCGAAGGAACAGGCGATGATGTGTATTGAAAAAACAACAGAGTTCAAGTTAAGTATTTTTCTTTTTACTTGGTTCCTTGACCCCTTGAATCCTTAACCCCTTTTCATTTATGAAACCTGCAATTGTCCTTTTAAGCGGAGGTATTGATTCAACGGTTACTCTGGCTATTGCTAGGGACAAAGGCTTTGAAGTCTACGCTGTCAGTTTTAATTACTGTCAAAGGCATATTGTTGAGTTGGATCTGGCAAAGCAGTGCGCAGGATATTTTAATATTCAAAAACATCTTATCATCAGCTTTGACCTTGGAAAGATAGGCGGCTCAGCGCTTACATCTGATATAGAAGTCCCTAAAGATAGAATACAAATGTCAGAACACAGAACACAGACAGTAGAGCACAGCCCCCCCATCCATCCCTTCCCCACGAAGGTCGAAGACTTGCCGAGGAGAGGGGAGGTCGAAGCGACTCTGGCGTCAGACTCGTCTGATTCGCCGAGGCGAAAAGACTCGCTACGAGGTAAGGACGGGGGTGAATGCCTGAGTTCTGGCATTCCAGTTACTTATGTGCCTGCACGAAACACTATATTTTTATCATTTGCACTTGCCTTTGCTGAGAGTGCTGGTGCAGAAGACATTTTTATTGGAGTCAATGCAGTTGATTACAGCGGTTATCCTGATTGCAGGCCTGAATTTATAAATTCCTTTGAGGATATGGCAAATCTTGCCACAAAGGCTTCTGTAGAGGGAACTGCGAAATTCAAGATACATACTCCGTTGATTGATCTTTCAAAGGGCGATATAATAAAAAAAGGTGCTGATTTGGGCGTTGATTTTTCAATGACATGGAGTTGTTATGACCCGCAAAAAGACCAGATGGACGATGGACGAAAGACGACAGACGAAGGAGATAGGAAAACAGGAATTTCATCCCTCGTCTCTCATCCTTCGTCCTTCGGATTTGTTCCCTGCATGCGATGTGACAGCTGTCTTTTAAGGGCTAAAGGTTTCAGGGATGTTGGAATCAAAGACCCCCTCAGCATTTAAACTCGGATAATGCAATTAACTAATTGTATTTCTTCAGATTGGAAAAGTTAATATGCATATGTTAAAATTTATTATTGTGGCAATGCCAGAGTGCCCCACTAAACACAGACGGGCAGGTACTGTCTTAGTTATCATTATACCTGTAGTTTTATTCATTTTTTCTAATTATCTTATTCCGTTTGCCAGCGCATCAGAAATTGTTCAGGAAGAACAGTCCTTGGTATCCCAGAGTAAAAAAGAAGACCTTTCCCGGCTTTCCTCTGAGGCCTTTGATATTCAGGGTGCTGGAACCCATGCACTGTGGATTGTTTTTAAAGAAATTGAAGGACAGTTTGAAAAAGACACTGGCATTGAGCTTCAGTTATGGGGTTCCAGGAGCACTGCTGGAGAAGGATGTTCTGCAGGCGCAAAAATGGCAGGAAAAGGAAACCCTGAAACCGAATTCGGCATGATGTGCTGTAAACCTTCCGAAGTTGACCTGCGGGATTATTCGCTTATCTCTTACCCTCTCGCATGGGAACCTATTATGATAGTTGTTCATCCATCTAATCCCCTGGATAATTTGACAGATTTGCAAATCAGAGATATTTTCTCGGGTAAAATTACCAACTGGAAAGAGGTTGGAGGAAAAGACAGGCCTATTGGAGTGGTGACCCGGCTTCATTGTTCTGACAGACCTGGACACTGGAAACGGATACTTCCTGAATCCGAACTTTTTGCCGAAAACCGGCTTGACGTAAAGTCCAGATATGATGTGGTTGGGACAGTCAGCCGCTACGATAATGCTATTGGTCATCTCGGCACAACCTGGATTACGGATGAAAAGCTGAAAATACTTAAGGTTAACTGGGTCTTGCCTGATGCAGAGGGCCTCAAAAGCGGGGAATACCCCTTCAAGAGACTACTAAATGTTGTAACCCGCGGTAAGGCATCAGGGAATGTCCTTAGGTTTATTGAATATGTGAGTAAAACTCCTTCAATTATTAAATATTATAAAAAATATAATCTTCTGAAATTAACAAAACAGGAGTCTGGTTATATCCGTGCTTCAGAAAAATTATAAAATAGAAAATGAAGTTTAAATTTCGTTTCCAGCACAGATTGCTACTGGCATTCCTTGTAATCCTGATCCTCATGAGCGGTGTTGCGGCGTTTATTATTCGAAGTTCAGCCAAAGCCTTACAAAAACAGCAGGGAAAGCGCCTTACATACACAACTGAACTTTTAAGCTCCCTGATTGACAATAAGCAAAAGGAAATAACAAATTATCTGAGGCTCTTTCTTGAAGACCGTAACTTTACCGAAAATATCTTTTTCATCCAGCAGTTTCAGGGTGACCCTGAACCGTTTAAAAATAGCCTTGAACCACGTTTAGAGAGTCTGAATATTTCTCATCTTGAGGTCTATGACAAAACAGAAAGGCTTTTTTTCTCTGCAGGTAAAACTCGAAAAATCCCTGCAGAGATTCAGTTAGAAAACAGATATGTGGAAAGCAGGCCTGTTATTTTTTTTGAAGATAATGGTGTCATTATTTCAATTCAGGGACCTCTGGTTTATTCTGAAAATGATCTGGGGACTCTAAAGATATTTTTTATACTGGATGAGCCTTTCTGGCAAAATTTTTCTGATATAAGCGGCGCAGCAATAACTCTTGCCGTTAATGGAGCTAATTTAGTTCTCTCTGTGCCCGGCGGGAACTCTCAGGTTAAGAATGCCAGGTCTGAAAAAGGACTTCTTTATATCGGAGACCGCGTGTTTCTATCAAAGGCTACAAAACTTCCTGTTCATGGGACAGATCATATAAAATTATTCGCAGGGCTTGACCAACAGGTTTTAAAAAAAGAACAGCAAAGGCTTCTTTTCTTCAGTTTAGGTCCTCTTATCACTATGTTTGTTTTAAGTTTTATTCTGGCAAGTATCATCTCAAAGATGGTATCCCGGCCTGTCTTAAATATAAAGGAGGCTGCCGATGCTTTTAAAGCAGGCAATTATAATGTCAGGGCAAATGTTTCAAGCACTGATGAAATCGGTGACCTGGCAGAATCTTTTAATTCCATGGCAGAAACAACAGCCGAATCGACCCTTGCCCTCAAAGAGTCTGCAAAACATCTGGAATCCATAGTTGAACAAAGAACCGAGCAGCTTCGCAAGTCTCGTGATTATTTGCAGACAGTCATAGACGGACTTGCTGAGCCTACTATAGTTATTAATAGAGATTACCGGATTGTGCTTGCCAACCGCAGTGCAAGGGAACTGGGTGGGAAAACAGATCCTGTCAAAGCCGGATTATTCTGCTATCAATTTTCAAATAGAGGGAATAACCCCTGCAGTACAGAGAAGGGGCATCTATGCCCCCTTAGAGAACTTATCAGGACAAAGGCATCTGTAACTGTAACTCATACACACTACATCCATACCGGTGAAAAGAGACTGTTTGAGATTATAGCGGCTCCTATCCTTGATGAAAAAGGCGAAGTTATCCAGATGATAGAATCATCCCGTGATATTACTGAGCGCAAAAAGCTGGAGGAGGAAAAGCGCCGGATAGAGGAGATGTTCTGGCAGTCTCAGAAAATGGAGGCAGTAGGACAGCTTGCAGGAGGCATTGCCCATGATTTCAGTAATATGCTTACAGTTATTATCGGCTCCTGCGAAACAATCTTAGATAATCTTAAAGACCCCATCACTCTTAAAAAATATGCTGATGTGATTATGAAGGCTGCTGAAAATGCTTCCGGACTTACAGGGAAGCTCCTTGCATTCAGCCGAAGACAGGTACTTGAGCTTAAGGTGGTAAATCTCAATTACCTTGTAGCTGAAATGGGCGACATGATTAAAAGGGTAATTGGAGAGGACATTGAACTTGTTGTAATACCCTGCCCTGAACTCCGACACGCAAAAGTGGATATTACCCAGATGGAACATGTGATTTTAAACTTTGTTATCAATTCACGGGATGCCATGCCCGGTGGCGGTAAGCTTAAAATTGAAACAGTTAATGTCGAGCTGGATGAGAAATACTGTAAACAGCATGCAGGAATAACTCCAGGCTCTTATGTCATGCTTGCGATAACTGATAACGGTACCGGGATGACCGAGGAAGTAAAGACACATATTTTTGACCCCTTCTTTACTACTAAGGAAAGTGGTCAGGGCACAGGATTGGGGCTTGCCTCTGCATACGACATTATAAAACAGAGCGGCGGCAACATATGGGTTTACAGCGAACCGGGGCGAGGTACAACATTTAAAATCTACCTTCCGGTTGTAGAAAAATTGCCTTTGATGCCATTGGAGGAAGAGAGAGTAGATATACGAAACATTCCAGTCGGCAATGAAACAATACTCTTGGTTGAAGATGAAGACCTTGTAAGAGCGTCAACTGTCAAAATATTGCAGTCCCTTGGCTATGAAGTCATAGCGGCCAGAGATGCGAATGAGGCGCTTTTCAAATATAAGGAATACAACGGGATGATTCATCTTTTATTATCAGATGTCCTAATACCGAATATGAGCAGTCGCGACCTGTCGGAAAGGCTCAAGAAACTCTCACCGGAGCTGAAAGTGTTATTTGTATCAGGATATACAGATAATGTCATTGCCAAACACGGGATACTTGAATCGGGCCTGTCCTTTCTTCAGAAACCTTTTTCTAAATCAGCGCTGGCGCATAAAATACGTGAGGTTCTCGAATCATAATTTATTGAAAATAACCTCTACCTGAGATTTTGTGCAACTGATATCTGAATTGTTATTTATCAGGAAGTCTGCTGATGTCTTTTTCCTGGAAATCGGCATCTGAACCCGCATCCTCATGATAGCCTGTTCTTTTGAAAATCCTTTCTGCATGAGCCTTTTAATCGCCTTTGCCTTACTGCAATAGACAACTATGATTTTATCAAAAATATTTCCATAGCCTTTCTCGAACAATAACGGCACTTCAAAAACAATTATTGCATTGCGATTTTTATTTAATATTTCCTTTTTGATTTTTTTTGCTGTTTTTATAACCTCGGGGTGAAATATCTTCTCTACAGCTTTTCTTTTTTGCGGGTTATCGAAAATTATATCTGCCATAAGTTTTTTATTTATCGATACCCGAGAGACTTGCTTAACGGCAGCCTGGTTTTTTTTTATCAGGATATCTTTGCCGAAGAGGATGACAAGTTTTTTTATTATTGACCGGTTTTTCAATAGTTTGTGAACAACCGTATCAGCATTAATTATATATGCCCCTGATTTCTTAAAGAATCTCAGGACAGTTGTCTTACCCATCCCGAAACCGCCTGTAAGACCAATGAATGGCATAATAAATTATATCAAATTTTTGTCAGAATCTCTCCGTACAATTTCCGAATAGCCTTTTTATACATGACGACTTATAAAATTGCGCATAATAAAAAAATTTTCTAAAGTCTGTTATGCCGGCTTGTCCGGCATCCTTCTTGGGAGAAAGATTCCCGACAAGCGGGAATGACACAACATGCGCAATAATTTATGACGCTGTGTCTAATCCAAATTCCTGCGGATAGTAAACCCCGTTAGAGAACTTCGTTCTCTAACGATTTACGCTGACGGTGGCTTTTCCTCCGAAGGCGGATCCGCCTAGGCGGAAAACCCCGTGTTTCACTATAGAAGAAATTAAATATTTTCATCCCTGCCTACCAGCAGGCAGGCACGTGGCTTTCTCTAACGGAGTAAATGTATTGCCTGATGTGATTTATTTAAGCTAATATTATTAAGTGCGTAAATTACAGATAAAAAAAATACAGATTTTTATACGGGCTTGTTTTTTTATATTTTTAATAGTTGCCATCCCAATAGATACTGCTTCAGGTCTTTATAAACCTCCTGCCTTATCAACAGATGAACTACAGTTATATGAGCGGTTTAAAAAAGCAGTTCATCTTATTAATAAAGGGTCATATAAAAAAGCAGAAGATATACTCTTAAGTTTTACAGCAAATGATATCTGGCGGGAGCAAGCCTATTTTCTGCTTGGAAGGCTCTATAAACAACAGGGTTTTCTTGATAGGGCAGAGAATTATCTTAAAAGTTCGACCCTTCAGCACTTCATACTTAAGGATTTCATCTTAATAACCCTTGCCGATATATATATGGAAAGAAAAAACTTTCGTAGAGTCATAGAGATCTCCAGGCAAATTCAAAACGGAGTCCTTCTGCAGAATGCAAGGCAATCTGAGTTTTCTGCACTGCTTGCACTGGAAAAAACAGAGGAAGGTATTGATGCGCTCAATAAATATATTAAGGAATACCCGGGGGACTTGAATTCTAAACTGGTTTTAGCAAGGCTTCTTAAAAAAGTGGATAAAAGGGAAGAGGCAATCAATATTTTTAAAGATATATATGTCAATGTAAGTCCTTTGGCAGCAGATGCCCTGAAAGAACTGGAGGCTATGAACGCAGACATGTTTGCACAGGAGGAAATGTTTAAAAGGGCGGAGAATTTTTTTAAAAAATATGATTTTCAAAATGCTGAGATTGCTTATAGAGAAATTCTTAACCATATAAATGATTCCGATATGAGGGATAAAGCAATATTTGCAATAAGCATCTGCCAGTTTAAGCAGAAAAAATATAAAATGGCAGCTAAAAATTTTGGTCTCGTAAAAAGTCCTGAAGCAATATACTGGAGGGCAATAGCGCTTTATAGAGTTGATGATATGAAAGGATTTGATGTGGCTATGAAAAAGTTTGAAAGGGAATATCCTGAAGATAAATATCTTGCCAGGCTGTTTCTTATATTAGCCAATGAAGATAGGAGAGCAGGTGAATTAAATAAAGCAGAAAAAAGATTCAAGAAAATATTAAATGAATTTCCCGGGAGTATTGAAGATGCGATTTGGGGGCTTGGATGGCTGAATTACACAAAAGGAGATTACAGGGAGTCAGTCAAGTATTTCTCAAAGCTCAAGTCTTCTGTGAAGAGCGTGAAACAGGATAAATATTCATATTGGGAGGCGAAGGCCTGTGAATTGTTAACTAAAGACCGTGTAGCGCTGGAAGAAAATCAAAGTACAAAAGATACTATTATTTGCCTTGAAAAAGATGCCGATGCCTATGGCAGGCTTTCAGAAAGCGCCGGATATTATGGTTTTCTATCTAAGTTGCGTCTTGGGCAGGGGCTTGAGCCCCCTGATAGAATAAAAACAGTGAGACCCGAAATACCAGAAGGAAAGATGTATAAGAGAATAGAGATGCTAAAATTTTTAGGTATGGATAAAGAAACATCTGAAGAAATAAAGATTGCCTTGAAATTTATGAAAAGCCATGATGAGTTCAGGTATCTGGGGCATGCTGCATCTGATGCAGGTGAGTATAAAAGCATAATTTATTTTGC
>SDBV01008213.1_pt1 | contig 14122 bp, 13 predicted proteins | sample 2277081 | NCBI WGS metagenome assembly SDBV01 (sample SAMN10402039, study PRJNA504765) | marine sediment metagenome | isolation source: marine sediment core GS10_PC15, 223 cmbsf | place: Arctic Ocean: Southern Knipovich Ridge | collected 2010
CTCCGGCTCCAACGCTCCAACGCTCGAACACGCCAGGTTCAGCTTGGTTTGGTTTCTCCTTCTTCGGGCTTGGCACCGATCACCTCGGGTTCACCCGATACGGCCTCCGCGGCCTCCTCTTCGCGCTCCACGGCCGGCTCGACGCTTTGCACGATCACGGCGGTCGTATCGCCCACGACCGTGGCGTCGGCGGGCAGATCCAAATCGCCGATGGCAATCGAGTCGTGGAGTTTCAAGTCGTTAATGCTGACGCTGATTTTCTCCGGGATGGCCCCGGCCGGACATTCCAGTTGGACCTGGCGGATGAGTTGCTCGACCACGCCCCCCCCTGTCGTCCCGGGCGCTTCCCCCCGAAGTTCAATGGCAACCTGCACCACAACCTTTTCGTGCTCCGAGATGCGGGTAAAGTCGACGTGGACGACGTGCGTTCCCCACGTATCCCATTGCACTTCCCGAATGAACGCCGACTCGTCGACTTCGCCGGTCAGCGCGACTAGGCGGTTGCCGTGGCTGACCAACAAATCGATTTCCTTGGCGGGGACACTCAGGCAAACGTTTTCCTCCCCGTGCCCATACAGTATGCCCGGGGTATGACCTGCCCGGCGGAGCCGGCGGTTGTTGCGTTTTCCCAACGATTTGCGAACCTCGGCCGTTAGTTGTTCCGCCATGGGCGTCCTCGATGATCTCGTGCGGGTCGGTTTCGTCGGGGCCCTTGGTCGGCCCGCCGCGTCGCCGATCTTCCTAAACTGCTTTTATGATTGGGGTTACGTCAATGGTGATTCCACCCACCCGCGCGGGAGATTCTTCGCCGAGCGGTGGTTTGCGCAACCGAATCTAGTTATTGTCGCCGAAAGCCAAAGGATTTCAACCCCAACGGGAAAGAATTCTACCCCACCTGCATGCGGACCAGCACGAAGTAGGCCACCAGCACCACGGCCATCACGTACATCAGCCACTTCACCTCACGGCCCTGGCCAGCGGCAAGTTTGATGATCGGATAGGCGATGAAGCCCAGGGCCAGCCCGTCAGAGATCGAGTAGGTCAGGGGAATGCCGATGATGATCAGAAACGCGGGCATGGCCTCGGCGTAGTTCGACCAATCGATCTTCACCACGTTGCGCATCATCATCGAACCGACCACCACCAGTGCCGGGGCGGTGATCGGCGGGTAGCTGCCGACCATGGCGATGATCGGGCTGAAGAACAACGCCAGCACGAACAGCACCGCCACCACCAGCGCGGTCAGCCCGGTGCGGCCACCCTGTTCCACCCCCGCGGCGCTTTCGATGAAGCTGGTCACCGTGCTGGTGCCCATGGCCGCCCCGGCCACCGTCCCCACCGCGTCGGAGACGAGTGCCTGCCTCATCCGCGGAAGCTTGCCTTGCCTCATCAATCCTGCCTGTTCGCTCACGCCGATCAGCGTCCCCAAAGTGTCAAAAACGTCCATGAACAAGAAGACCAGAATGAAGGGCAACGTAAATCGCAGCATCGAGAGAGACAGTGTCTTCGACAGATCCATCTTCAAGAACGTCGGGGCCATGGAAGGCGGCGGCGAAACGGGTCGCTCGGCGATTACAAACTGGTTGACCAGCTTGGACTGACTGACCAACCTCGACTCCGAGATCGAGTCCGGCAGGTAGGGCAATCCGCACTTCAGCCCCACGGCCAACAAAGTCGCCGCTAGAATCCCCCAGATGATCGAGCCGCGAACTCCAAGGGCATGCAGCCCGGCGGTCAGCAGCAGTCCGAAGAAAAACACGATCAGGTCGGGCGAACCGAAGCAAGGGTTCAGTTTCACGCCGGCGTCGGTCAAGACCAGGGAGGCATTGCGCAGACCGATGAAGGCGATAAACAGGCCGATCCCGTTGCGCATGCTGGGACTGATCGCCTCCAGAAGTTTCGCCTGAAGGCCCAACAGCGAAAGCACCACGAACAGCACGCCGGCCACGAACACCACTCCCAAGGCGACTTGTCAGGGGGCGGTCTCACCGAGTTCCAAGCTGCCGGCGTCGACCTCCGCGGCGATCAGCGCGACCATGGCCACGAAAAAGTAATTCTCGCCCATGCCGGGCGCTTGGGCAATCGGATATCGAGCGTAAAAGGCCATCAGCAGGGTGGCCAGTGCCGCGGCCAGGCAGGTGGCCGTAGTCACGGCGCCAAAAACGGCCTCTTCCTGGGGCCCGGTTGACGGACTGCACATCGAGCCGGACAAAATCATCGGCTGCAGGAAGATGATGTAGGCCATCGTCAGAAACGTGGTCAACCCGGCCAGCAACTCCGTGCGGACGTTGGTGTCGTTTTCCGAAAGTCTGAAGAACCGGTCGAGCATGGGGCGACGTCCTCGTCGCCGGGGGGCCTGAGGCCGTCAGCCTACTCGGTCTGTGGGTCGAGAAAAAGGGGATGGGCACTGCTGTCGCGATGTTGAGTGCAGATGCGAACGTCTCTTAGTGGAAGACACGTCGCCGTCCATTCTCTTTTTCTTCGTCCGTTTCTTGGCGGGTCACCACGCGCCTTGACTGATTGCCTGGCCTGCGATATCGACGTATCTTCCCTGTATTCTCCAAATTCACGTCCTCATTGCCCAGGCTTGCCGCGAGCGGTACAATGGGCCTCTTTCGTAAGTTCCGTTAATCTGGCTGTAACCTGGACGGGATGATGAGTGGAGTGCGGAATCTGGTGGTCGCCCAGAGTGGCGGGCCGACGCCGGTGATCAACAGCAGTCTCCAGGGCATTATCGAGACGGCTCGGGATTTCGGCTCCATCGGCACCGTCTACGGGGCCCGGCATGGGATCGAGGGGGTGCTCAAGGAGGAGTTGCTCGATCTGTCGGCCCAATCGGCCGACGAGGTGGGTCTGCTGCGGTTTACGCCGGCGGCCGGCTCGATCGGCACCTGCCGCTACAAGCTGAAATCGGGCCAGCAGGAGGACTTCGATCGGGTGATCGACGTGTTTCGGGCCCACGACGTCGGCTATTTCCTCTACATCGGCGGCAACGACTCGATGGACACGGCCCACAAGATCGACTTGCTTGCTCAGCAGAAGGGGCTGGACCTGGTGGCCGTCGGTGTGCCCAAGACGATCGACAACGACGTCGGCGACAGCCAGTTCAAGCTGATCGACCACACGCCCGGCTACGGCTCGGTGGCCCGCTACTGGATGCAGATGGTGCAGAACGCCAACGAGGAGAACCGGGGCTCTTCGCCGACAGACCCGGTGCTGGTAATGCAGGCCATGGGGCGGAAGATCGGTTTCATTCCCGCCGCGGCGAGGCTGGCCGATCCGGATCGTGAAATGCCGTTGCAGATCTACCTGGCCGAGAGCCCTTGCACGCTCGATCAACTGGCCGATCAGGTCAACGACCGGTTGCGGCGTTCGGGCCGATGTTTGGTGGTGATCAGCGAGGGATTCGACGTGGCCGATTCGGGCGGCGAGTTGGGCAACGTCAAGGATTCCTTCGGTCACACGGCCTTCGGTTCCAGCAAGCTGACGGTCAGCCAGGCGGTGGTGAATCACCTCAACCGCGTCGGCTTGGCCGCCAAGGGCGCCGCCCGGGGGAACGTGTCGGGAACCGATCAGCGACACAGCATGGCGTACGTGTCGCCGGTCGATCTCGACGAGTCGTATCATGCGGGCCAAACGGCGGCGGAACTGGCGGCCGGCCGGCAGAGCGGCTACATGGCCACGATCCTGCGCAACGCGGGCTCCGTTTACAGCGTCCGCTACGACAAGGTTTCCTTGGCGGAAGTGGCCAACAGCGAGCGGACCTTCCCGGCCGATTGGATTACTGAGGGCCGCTGCGACGTCAGCGACGAGTTCATCCGTTACGCCCGGCCGCTGGTCGGCAACGAGATGGTCGGTCTGCCGCTGGTCGACGGCCGGCAGCGGCTAACGCGGTTCGAGCCGATCTACGCCGAACAGAAGTTGCCGAAGTACGTGCCGCAGGCCGATCGAAAGTGAACATCGTCCGATGACCACCTCAACAGAGTTATTCTCCGTCAAGTGTGTATTTCGCCAAGAGCCCTTCAGCGATGATCCCTGTAAGCACCTCTATGAAGAACGCATAACCGTATGGCGAACAGAGAACGCAGAAGAAGCGATCCGTTTGGCTGAGCAAGAGGCACGAAAGTACGCAACCTCGTCAGAGAGCTCTGTTGAATACATCGGATACTGCATCTCCTACGCGACGTACGAGACTCGATTTCGCAATGGCATAGAAGTCTTTTCTCTTTTTCGAGAGAGCGATCTTTCACCAGCCAAGTACCTTGATCGATTCTATGACACCGGCAAGGAACGTACGGCTTCAGCCAGAGCGAATGGATAGACTGGCTGATTGACAGACCTTGGCAGAAGGGGAATACACACGACAACATGATTGACTTCGAACCAAAGCACGACTACCTCGTGGGCATCGACTCCGACGGATGCGCGTTCGACACGATGGAACTGAAGCACAAGGAGTGCTTTGTTCCGAACCTCGTCAACTGTTGGAACCTGCAAGGGGTGAGCAAGTACGCCCGCGAGGCGGCCGAGTTTGTGAACCTCTATTCCAAGAGCCGAGGGATCAACCGCTTTCCGGCCTTGGTGGAAGTGCTCCAGTGGCTTCAAAAACGTCCGGAGGTGAAGGCCCGGGGCGTGAAGATCGAGGTCCCCCAGTCGTTGCTCGACTGGATCCGGCGCGAGACGAAGTTAGGCAATCCGGCCCTCGAGAAGGCGGTGGCCGAGACGGGCGATCCCGGGCTGAAACAGACGCTGCGGTGGTCCCAGGCGATCAACGATTCGGTGGCCGCCATGGTCCGCGGGGTGCCGCCGTTTCCGTTGGTTCGCCAGAGCATCCAGAAACTGCAAGAGCAGGCCGACGTGATCGTGGTCTCGGCGACGCCCCAGGAGGCACTCCAACGGGAATGGGACGAGCACGACTTGACCCGCTACGTGGTGGCGATTTGCGGACAGGAGATGGGCACCAAGGCCGAGTCGCTCGAGGCGGCGTCGAAGTACCCGGCCAGGCATACCCTGATGATCGGCGACGCACCGGGTGACTACCAGGCGGCGATGGCCAACCGGGCGTTGTTCTTCCCCATCAATCCGGGCGCCGAGGAAGCCAGTTGGAAACGGTTTTACGAGCAGGGGATCGAGCGGTTCCTCTCCGGGACGTTTCCCGGCGAGTACCAGGACGAATTGTTGGCCCAATTCGGCAGCTACCTGCCCGAGAAGCCGCCCTGGCCGGTGGGCTAGGGGCTCGGGACTGGGGGCTCGGGACTAGGGGAGGATAGACCGATGAATGATAGAGTTAGGAGTTATCGAGACTTGAATGTGTGGCAACTCGGCATGGAGCTTGCGGAGGCGGCGTGTCGGCTGACCGACGATTTCCCGCCGCAGCAACGGTACGGCCTTGGAAGCCAACGTCGCCATGGGATCGTTATGCGAGACAGAAACCCACCTGATCCTCACCGAACGACTCGCCCATGCGAGCAGACACGCAACCCACGAACTGCTCGGCAAGTGTGACCGCCTCGGAAAGATGTTGCGCAACCTACAGAAGTCACTAAAATCGAAAATCGACCGTCCACACCCCGCGTCCTGAGCCCCCAATCCCCAATCCCTAATCCCTAATCCCTAATCCCTAATCCCTCACGAGGAGACTATGGCAACCAATCAATCTGACATCGGACTGATCGGCCTGGCCGTGATGGGCGAGAACCTGGCCCTGAACATCGAAAGCCGGGGATACCGCGTGGCGGTGTTCAATCGGACCACCAGCAAGGTGGACGGTTTTATGGCCGGACGGGCCAAGGGCAAGAACTTCGTCGGCTGTCACTCGATTGAGGAGTTGATCGAGAACCTGGCGCCGCCGCGCAAGGTGATGCTGATGGTCAAGGCCGGCCCGGCCGTCGACGCCTTTATCGAGCAGATCATCCCCCTGCTATCGCCCGGCGACGTGATCATCGACGGCGGCAACACCCACTTCAGCGAAACTCAACGCCGCACCGAGTACGTCGAATCCAAGGGGCTGCTTTACGTCGGCACGGGCGTGTCCGGCGGCGAAGAGGGCGCCTTGCTCGGACCCAGCATGATGCCCGGCGGAAGCGAAAAGGCCTGGCCGCTGGTCAAGCCGATCTTTCAGGCCATCTCCGCCAAGGTCGGCCCCCACGGCGACGTCCCCTGTTGCGATTGGGTCGGGCCTGGCGGCGCCGGCCATTACGTCAAAATGGTCCACAACGGCATCGAGTACGGCGACATGCAACTGATCTGCGAAGCCTATTGGATGCTCAAACACGCCCTGGGACTCTCCAACGACGAACTCTACGAGGTCTTCGCCGAGTGGAATCGGGGGGAACTGGATAGCTACCTGATCGAGATCACCCGCGACATCTTCAGCGTCAAGGACGACGCCACCGGCGAGCATCTCGTCGACCTGATCCTGGACACCGCCGGGGCCAAGGGAACCGGCAAGTGGATGAGCCAATTGGCGTTGGACCTGGGTGTGCCCAGCACGCTGGTCACCCAGGCCGTTTACGCCCGATCGCTCTCGGCGATCAAGCAGCCGCGGGTGCGGGCCAGCCGCCAGTTGAGCGGACCGTCGGGTACGTATCAGGGCGATCGCGACGAGTTCATCGAGCAGATCCGCCAGGCCCTCTACGCCTCGAAGATCTGCAGCTACGCCCAAGGTTACGTCCAGTTGCAAGCCGCCGCCGTAGAGCACGACTGGCCGCTGAAATTCGGTCCGATCGCGCTGCTGTGGCGCGGCGGCTGCATCATCCGGGCGGTTTTTCTCGAGCGGATCAAGGAGGCCTTCGACGCCGATCCGAACCTGGAGAACCTCCTGCTGGCGCCGTACTTCAAGGCGGCGGTCGAGAAGGCCCAGCCGGCCTGGCGGCACGTGGTAACAACGGCCGTCGAGTTGGGCATTCCCGTGCCGGCCTTTTTCGCGGCCTTGGCCTACTTCGACAGCTACCGCTCCGAGCGGCTGCCGGCCAACCTGCTACAGGCCCAGCGAGATTACTTCGGGGCCCACACCTATCGTCGCGTCGACAAGCCGGCCGAGGGCCCGCTGCACAGCGACTGGCTCCGATTGCGAAAACAACCCGAGTAGCCGCTCGCGGTTTCGCCCAAACGCCGCTTGCGGCTTCGCAAGAAAAAGGAAAACCAACCATGTCTGCCGAATACCTCCAAGAACTCTTCGGCCTACCAGGCCAAACGGCCGTCGTCATCGGCGGCGCCGGAGTCCTTGGCGGGGCCTTGTGCCGCGGCCTGATCCAGGCCGGCGCCCGGGTCATCGTCGCCGACCTGACCGAGGAGGACTGCCGGGCGCGGGTCGAGGAACTGAAGCAACTTGCCGGCGAGGCCGACTTCTGCCCGGTCGACGTCACCTCTCGGGATTCGATCGAGAGCCTGTTGAAGGCGGCCGTCGAGCGGGCCGGACGCGTCGAGATCCTGATCAACGCGGCCGGCGTCAACTTCGGCAGCCCCTTCTTCGAACATCCCGAGGATCAATGGGACCGTATCCTGAACATCAACCTCAAGGCCGTCTACCAGGCTTGCCAGGTCTTTGCCCGGCACATGGTCGAGGCCGGCGGCGGCGCGATCCTGAACATCGGCAGCGTCACCTCGCACCTGCCGCTGTCGAGGGTGTATGCCTATTCGGCCTCCAAGGCGGGCGTGCTGAACCTCACGCGGAACATCGCCCAGGAGTTCGCCACCGACGGCGTGCGGGTCAACGCGATCTGCCCCGGCTTCTTCCCGGCCGAACAGAACCGGCGGCTGCTGGACCAAGAGCGGATCGACCACATCATGTCCGGCACGCCCATGCGCCGTTTCGGCGAGCCGGAGGAGCTCGTCGGGGCCATGTTGCTGTTGCTGGCGCCGGCGGCCGGCAGCTTCATCACCGGCACGCACGTCAACGTCGACGGCGGGTTCACGGCCGCCTGGTTTTAGTGTGCCTTGAAGCCACAACCAAAGTAACCGTTTAGCCGCCGCGGCCACGCGGTGTTCGTTGTCGGTACGTTTTCCGCGGTTCTCGCCGCGTGGCCGCGGCGGCTCAATGATCTTCCGCAAAACCACTTTCCACAACAGGTTCCATCTTGACCAAAGTACTGATCACATCGACGTCCTTCGGCAAGAGAGTCAAGGCCCCGCTTCAGACCTTGAAGTCGAAGGGATACGATCTGAAGTTCAACGATCTCGGCCGGCCGCTGCTTCCGGAAGAGCTCGTCGAGCGGCTGGCCGGCTGCGAGGGCTGTATCGCCGGACTGGATCACTTCACCGCCGAGGTCTTCCGGGCCTCGCCCGGCTTGCGGATGATTGCCCGGTATGGGGCCGGCGTCGACCGCCTCGATCTGAAGGCCGCCGCCGAGGCCCGGGTCACGGTGACCAATACGCCGGTGGCCAACAGCGACTCGGTGGCCGACTTGGCCGTGGCGCTGATGCTGGCCGTAGCCCGAAAGATCCCCGCTGCCCATCGCTGCGTTTGCCAAGGCCAGTGGAAGAATATGTACGGCGTCTCGCTGGCCGAGAAGACCGTCGGGTTAATCGGGTTCGGACGGATCGGACGTCGGGTGGCCGATCGGGTCCGGGGATTTCGCTGCCGCGTGCTGGTGGTCGATCCGCTGATCGATCCGAAATCGGCCGCCCAGGCCGGGATCCGGCTCGTCTCGCTGGAAGAACTTCTCGCGGCCGCCGATTTCATCTCCTTGCACCTGCCGGCCAACGAGCACACCCGGGGATTGCTCGGCCCTGAACAGTTTCGGCAAATCAAGCCGTCGGCGATCCTGGTCAATACGGCCCGGGGTGAGCTGATCGACCAGGACGCCCTGCTCGAAGCCCTCCGCAGCGGCCGGATCCTGGGGGCCGGACTCGACGCCCACGCCGAAGAGCCGCCCGACGCGACGCTCTACGATGGGCTCGACAACGTGGTGCTCACGCCGCACATGGGCGCGTATACTGAAGATGCCCTGGTCAACATGGCTGCCGGTTCCGTGGAGAACCTGTGCGCGTTTTTCGAAGGACGAGAACCCCCTGACGTGGTGACTGAGGGCCAGACGACCGCCTAGGATCGGACCGGGAAGAAGTCCTGCACTCCTTCCCGAATATCGAATGTCGAACAAGGAACTGTGAACTATGAACGAGCAAGAACCCCGGGACTTTGATCTGCAAGATCGATTGATCGACTTTGCAGTTCGGGCAATGAATGTTGTTGAAGCTCTGCCAAATAATCGCATCGGTAACCATGTTGCCGGATAGTTGTTACGTTCGGGGACATCCCCCGCACCCAATAAGAGAAACTGGCTGCGATAGTCGGTGAGTGCAACGAGCTGATCTCCATTTTCGTGACAAGTGTCAAGACGGCTGAAAAGAACAAATAGCCATACGCCACACCGATACTGCGAACCACGCGCCGTTCGCACTTCGACATTCCTTGTTCGATACTCGATATTCCGTTGCTTTTGGTCGTTTTCATGCCCCCTCAAAGCCTTCCTCAACTGAACCTCGGCCCGATTGCCATCGATTTTCCGGTCGTCCAGGCGGCCTTGAGCGGCTACAGCGATTGGCCGATGCGGGTGATCGCCCGGCGATTGGGGGCGCCGTACACCGTCGCCGAGGTGATGCTGGACCAATTCGTCATCAACGTCACCAAGGGACGCAAGGCCGGGCGATTGATCCGTGTGACCGACGAAGAACACCCCTGCGGTGCCCAATTGATGGGCGCCACGCCCGAACAGTTCGCCCCGGCCGCGCAGAAACTGGTGGCGGCCGGATTCGACGTGATCGATATCAACTTCGGCTGCCCCGTCAGGAAAGTCCTGGGAAAGCGACGCGGTGGATTTCTGCTGGGCGAGCCGGAGACCGCCCTTGGGATCGTTGCCAGGGTCCGCGACGCCCTGCCGCCGGAGGTGCCGGTGACCGTCAAAATGCGTCGCGGCATGGACGACAGCCGGCAGAGCCGCGACCACTTCTTTACCATCTTCGACGGTGCGTTTCGCCTCGGTGCAGCCGCCATTACCGTTCACGGCCGGACCGTGAAGCAGAAATACGAGGGCCCCAGCCGCTGGGAGTTCCTCGCCGAAGTGAAACGACACGCCGGCCGGCGGACCGTGCTCGGAAGCGGCGACCTATTCACCGCCCAGGCCTGTCTGGACATGATGGCCCAGACGGGCGTCGACGGCGTCACCGTCGCCCGCGGCGCGATCGGCAACCCCTGGATTTTCCCCCAGGTCCGGGCGTTGGCCGCCGGCGAGCCGATCTCGCCGCCCAGTTTGCACCGGCAGCGCGCGGTCCTGGCCGAGCATTACCGCCTGGCACAGGAGACCTACGGGCCGCAGCGGTGCTGCCGTTTGATGCGTAAATTCGGCATCAAGTACTCCCGATTGCACCCCCAGGCGGAAAAAGTACGCGCGGCATTTGTGGCGGCAGGCAATCCCAACCAGTGGCTAGAAGTGCTCCAGTCGTGGTACGCCCAGGACCGGCCGGGCTCGAATAAACCTGCCGAACCCATCTAGCGAGTGGCGTAAAATAGTATTCTGGAGTGGTGCATTTACCCGCCATCTCGGCCGTTTCTTCCCACGAGCGAAAGTTTTTCTGGAATTCCGACGAAAACGTTGCTCAAGCGCTTGACAGACTTTGGAGATTAGTCCATAATCATGCCTATCCAATCCAGGCAACGATGCCAGGCTGGGCTGTGGAGGTTAGACCATTGTTAAACCCAATGAATGGGGGCAGCGCAAATCGATAGTTGTTTGTTTAGCAGCGTTTTCGCCTGCTGAGATGTTTCGCAGGCGATGGTTATCGATTTAGTCCCCTTTTTTTGGTGAGCACAATGGTAGGTAAGAATACAGCTATCTTGATCGCGGCGCTCTTCGCCGTGTCTGTTTCAATGGCGCAGGCGGAAACGCTCTCGGCGCCGGCCCCGGAAACAGCGAAGATCGGGGCCAACTTCAAAGACTCCGGCACCGAGAAGCTTCTCTCCGACGAAATTGCGGGCGTCTTACCGCAATCGGAGTGGAACAACTTGCACAATCCTTTCGGGTCGCAGTTGAACGTGCTCGATAGTTTCGGCGAGCAAACCACCGTCGACATCCAGTGGATTTCTCCCAGTACGTGGCGAAACGACTGGGAAATAGCCTCCGCGGACGACCGCCTGATGCACGGCTTCCTCGACAGCGTCCATCCGGATGGTGATCAGGCCGTCGTTACAGTCACGGACGTGCTCGGCACGATCGGCTCGCCGTTCGATGTCTACGTCTACTTCGACGGCAACAGCGAGGTCGACAGGCGAGGCGGTTACACGATCGGCGACACAACCTACTACATGGAGGACCTTGTCGACTGGGCCGGGCCCGACGGTGGGCCATTTGTCCAGGTGACCAGCACCGATCCGAACAACCCCGGCGTGGGCAATTACGTCGTATTCAGAGGCGTGCAGGGCGACTTCGTGCTGACGGCACACGGGATGCCCGGCGATCCGAAGCAGGGCGACCCCGGCGCGAAGTGGTATCAGCCCGGCAACGGTCCGCCGATCAACGGGATCCAGATCGTAGTTCCCGAGCCGGCAGCGCTGCTGCTGTTGCTCGGCGCTTTGCTGATGCTGCCGTTTTTCCGCCGCCACCTCGCTTGAATGGCCAGAAGAAACCGTCGTTGGGGCAGCTTACCCGCACTCTGCTGGTATGTAGTTATCTGTTTGAGGGGCAATTGAAGGTAGCCGACACTCATCGCGTCGCGACATGAACCAGACGCCATCGAACGGCTCCTGCGAGGATTTCCCCTCGACGCGTTGCGTTGCGGCTACTCGTCAGTTGAGCTGGGGCGGGTCCCTCGTTGCAGACCGCTTCCTTATCCGTGTGGCCGTCACGATCGCTGGTCCGGACCTTTTCGTCCCCCCAGTTCGCGTTTGAAGCCGACCACCCCTCAAGATCGTCCCTTTCCGAATTCTGTCCGCATCGGCCCTCGGGCCAACGACCAATTACACCACTTTGATGTGCTTACCCATTTATACTATATTGTATATTTAACACATATAACGTAACCCAAATACCCCCACCAGAGAGCCGATTTTGATTTTCTTTGTCACAAATCGGGGGTCGGCGGCCTATAAGTATATAGAAAGTGCACGGTTTTTCCACCAGGATTAGTTTTGAGGAGAGCAACGATGAGACGCTTGGCTGTCGGTTTTGTGGTTTTGGCCCTCTTGCTCGTAAATGCATCGGCGTATGCCACCATCGAAGGGGATACGATTGCCGGCACCCTGAACTTTGGGGCGAATACGACAAACTTTTTCGATCCTGCCAATGGTGGGGTGCCGGCCGTTAATTCGGGAATCCAACCGGCCGCGGTCGTGACTTCCGCTGACGGGGCATTCGTCGAGTTTGAGTACCTCAACGGTTTTTCCGGGTTCCATGTGGACGTCGACGCCTCGACCGTCTCGATTAACCAGTTCCTGGTTGGTTCTCCGGGCCGTGCCAATAACTGGGACATCTGGATCAACGACATCGACTGGAGCGGCGGCCCGGGGGGGATCGCAGGCGTTTCGACAATCAGCGACACTTTCACTGGCGGCTTAGGTGTGGCGTTTACCAACAACTCGTTGCACTTCTCGTTCGCCGGCGGCCAGTTGAACACTGGTGGTGCCACGGCGGTCTACCAATTGACGCCGATTCCCGAACCATCTGCCGTAGTCGTCTGGTCCCTGCTTGGCGTCCTGGGCATCACGATTGGCTGCTGGCGACGCAGACGGTCACGGTAAGTCCGTCCGACATCAGCAGGCAAGCGAATAACGGGCCATCCGTAAGGATGGCCCTTTTTTTGCCACGGCACCCCAGGCCCTGCCAATTGGCTGTCAACCAGTCGCCTCACCAACAACTGCAAGCTCTTGTGGACAAGCCGGTGGGCTAGCGCTGCGTCAGCGCTGGTTTGACACGTTGGGTGCCATGGGCAGCTTGTTCACCCTTGCGGAAACAGGAGCAGACAAGCTGCCCTCGGCACTGGTCAATTCAGCCTTGACGCAGCACTGGCAGCCCGGGCGCACGCTGTCCCCCCAAGGCTGGTTCCTTGCCGTGTTGCTGCCGTCACCGACCGTCCCCCTTCGATCGGGTGGATCCCAAACTGACCGGCAGGAAAGTTTTTTTGCGAATTTCGTCTTTTCGCCCCTTTCTTGCGTGACATTCCCGGGAAATATGATACAATCGATCGAAGTGGCCCGGCTGCTGGGCTGGCGATTTCTATTCCTCTACTCCGAGTAGACTGAAAGGAAAGAGAGGCAGTTTCATAGAATCGTGCCTTAGGGTACGGAACAACTCAACCAAGTTTCTTCCAAACTGTGGACAGCTTGTGATATCCACAAAGGAGAGAGTTATGAAACTGCTTCGTTCGACATTCGTTCTGACCTCGGCTTTTCTGTGTTGCGTTTCGTTCGCGCAAGCCGGCAGCATCGGTATCAGTCATATCGGTCCCGGTACGGGAGAGGGAGGGAGCGACGGAATTGCGTCGCCAGTTACGCTCCCCGGTGGAGCTGTGCCGCAGTCCAATTGGAATAATATTGACGGTGCGTCAGGAAGCCTCAGCGGTTTGATCGACAGCGCCGGCAACCAGACAACGGCAAATGCTGTTTGGCTTTCGGTTTCGGGAACCGGGGACACCGGTGGGGTGACCGACACGGGCGACGGGCAACTGATGCACGGTTATCTCAACGCGGATGACCAATGGGCATCTCTGAAGGTCTCCGATCTGCCTGCGGAGATTGTCGCGCTGGGATACGACGTGTACGTTTATCACGAGTCCCAGGGAGGTGACGGCGGGATCGGGTACTTTACGATGAACCCCAATCCCTCGGCGTTCGAACCCCTTTGGGCAAGGGACATGGACGGGAGTTTTGGCAGCGGTCTCGGTCTCGTCGAAAACGGTTACGACACGCTGGCCGAAGCCGAGGCAGGATCCGGAGGCAATTACGTAGTCTTCCGCGGGTTGACCGGAGATGGTTTTTCGTTGAGGGCGGTGGGGGTCACCGGAAACCCCCGGATGCCGATTCAGGGGATCCAGATCGTGCCGGTCCCGGAGCCGAGTACGCTGGTTTTGGCGGCTCTTGGACTGTTCGGCCTGGCGATGCTGGGCTGGCGGCGAAGAAGGGCCTGACGGC
>SDBV01008214.1_pt1 | contig 14121 bp, 11 predicted proteins | sample 2277081 | NCBI WGS metagenome assembly SDBV01 (sample SAMN10402039, study PRJNA504765) | marine sediment metagenome | isolation source: marine sediment core GS10_PC15, 223 cmbsf | place: Arctic Ocean: Southern Knipovich Ridge | collected 2010
TCCTCCTATCGGATAAAGGCAAGGTGCCGGAGATAACCGAAGAAACGACCGAGGCGCTCCAGCCCACCGGTGTCAAGATTGGCAAAGCAAAACGTAAGGTCAAGTTGATCCGTGTCGGAAAGCTGTCAACTCCAACCGGACTTAGAACTCGTAACGTAAGTGGAAACGGACCGGCAAAGATCGCGGCATCGATCGACAGGCTATCGGCGAAGATCAGCGGTAGCTATAAAAAGAACGTGGTGATCGTCTCTTCCAAATCCGCAGCGTATGCGTTTCCGGCAGCAGCGTGGGCAGCGAAGAGTGGTGATCCTGTGTTGTTTGTGCAAAAGAGCTCTGTCCCAGCTGCAACAAAAGGGGCACTGTCTAGGCGCGATCAGCCAATGATCTATGTGCTTGCGCCGAAGAAACTTGTTTCGGAAGAAGTGATCGCTGAGTTGCGCAAGTTAGGTCAGGTGCAACGGATCGCTGAGGATACGGCAGTCAAGAGCGCGATCGCGTTCGCACGATATCAGGCTCCGGACTTCGGTTGGGGCGTCGTCGATCCAGGCCATGGGCTTGTATTCATGAACGTGTCTCGCCCGCTCGATGCAGCTGCATCTGCACCGCTCGCTGCAAGTGGTAAGTACGGGCCACTGCTGCTCATCGACTCGGCATCGAAGCTTCCCCTCCCGGACCGTGACTACCTACTTGATATTCAGCCCGGTTACGAGACGGACCCAAGTCGAGGGGTCTACAATCACGCCTGGATTATGGGCAACGACAGCACGATCAGCGTCTCAGTCCAAGCGCAGATCGACAGATTGACGGAGATACAGAAGATAAAGCAGGCGCCAAACACCGCGACTGTGCCGTAATCAAGGGTGACTTTGTAATGAGCGAAGAAGAGCGCATAGATAGACAGGGCCCCAGTGGTGAGCCTACGGCCGACGATATTCGCAAGATCACGGGTGCGGCGACGCCACACTTCTCCCAACAGGTCCGGCAGCGCATTATTGACTTGATAGACGGCCTTCCGGAGAACCATCCCGCACGACTAGAGGGTGAGCGGGAAGCAGCACGACTAGAGAAACTGGCAGAAGAGAGCGACGGCCGACCCCGTCTGGACGGGTGAGCGACCGATGCTCTACATGGGATCCACAACTACGGTTCTTAAGTAGGCAGGGCTAGAGATTGAGCGTAAAAGCAATAAATAAACTGATACAGCCAAAAATGCTCGACCGGACCGACGATAGTGACGGATACGTCAACTTCCTAAAAGACGATCCCGATTCAACTGGGCCGGGCCAAGACCTGATGCTCTTGAAGCCTGTCACACAGATCTATGAACGGTGGTGGCGACCGGTACTCGGGCGTGCCGCTAAGGGAGTGTTCGGACCGAGTATGGCCGACGAGTTGCGAATAGCTCGCCTACTTCTAGCGTTGAAGAACGGCGACAATGTTCTCGATGTCGCCTGCGGCACGGGTAAGTTCTCACGAAACTTTGCCACCATCGTCAGCCCGAACGGCCTTGCGGTCGGCCTCGATGTGTCCAAGCCGATGCTCGAGCGAGCAGTGAAGGAGAGTGAGGAAAAGGGTTTTGACAACCTCGGGTTTGTACGTGCCAGCGCTTTGGATCTACCCTTCAAAAAAGGGGCCTTCGATGCCGTCTGTTGCTTTGCAGCAATCCACCTTTTCCCAGACCCTATGAAGACTCTTGACGAGATAACGCGTGTCCTGGCGCCCGATGGACGGATAGCGCTGTTTACGGGCGTGAAGAGCAAGACAAAACCACTGCAGAAGATCGAGTCGGAGGCCGGACGTATCAGTGGCTTCCACATGTTTGAGCAGTCCGAGCTTTCGGATGCACTTGAAAGCAGGGGGTTCACCGATGTTAAGCAGAAGCTCTCCGGTGTAACTCAGTTCGTCGGTGGCCGGTTGCCGCGCAAATAAAAACGCGCGCGGCAACAAGTGGTCAGGTCGTGCATTGTGCACAATGCACGACCTGACCCCACAAGTTCAAGTTCAGACCCGCTGGATTACGGTGCCTGTGCCGAGGCCGCCACCGCAGCACATAACTACGAGGCCGGTCTCTTTGTCTTGCCGCTCTAGCTCGTGCAGCAGAGTCGTAATCAGTCTCGCGCCGGTTGAGCCAAGCGGATGGCCGAGTGCGATCGCCCCGCCGTTTACGTTGACCTTGTCCATGTCAGGCTCCAGCTCTCTGCGCCAAGCCGCGACCACCGAGGAGAAAGCCTCATTGATCTCGACCAGGTCGATGTCGTCCATCTTCATCCCTGTTCGCTCAAGTAGAAGGTTTGTGGCCGGAATTGGACCGGTCAGCATTATTACCGGATCGACTCCTACTGTCGTCTGGTCAAGAACACGTGCTCTAGGTTTGAGGCCTAACTCGTCAGCCTTCTCTTTGGTCATTAGCAACACGGCCGCAGCACCATCAGAGATCTGGCTGGAGTTACCGGCGGTAATCTTGCCGTCTTCCTTGAAGGCGGGCTTGAGCTCGGAAAGCTTCTCAAGGCTGGTTTCCGGCCGGATTCCCTGATCTTTCACGACAGTTTTTACCTCACCGTTTACAGCCGCTTCAGTTGGGATGATCTCTCTTTCGAAACGGCCTTCCTCGGTCGCTTTTTGAGCGTTCTGGTGCGAACGTAAACTCAATTCGTCAAGCTCGGAGCGCGGAATCTCCCACTTGTCGGCGATCATCTCCGCAGATATCCCCTGCGGTACCAGGTTGTATTTCTCCATCAGCTCCGGTGGGAACGGCGAACCCAGTTTGGCCACGATATCCGGGTCCATCATCGCGATCCCCATCGGGATGCGCCCCATGGACTCAACGCCACCAGCGACGACGACATCGTGAACGCCCGCTGCGATCAATGTTGCAGCAAAGTTGACTGCTTGCTGCGACGATCCACACTGGCGATCAACGGTCGTTGCCGGTGTCTCCATCGGCAGACCAGCTTGAAGCCAGGCATTGCGGCCAACGTTGAAGCTCTGCTCGCCGATCTGTTGCACACAGCCACAGATGAAGTCCTCAATCTCCTTCGGATCGATACCTGCACGATCGATCAGGCCGTTGAGACAGCCTGCCATAAGAGCGTTCGGGTGCGTATCCCTGTAGTAGCCCTTCTCCTTGTGCCCACGGCCGATCGGGACGCGAGCAGCCTCAACTATTACAACTTCACGACCTGTCCCATTCTGCATAGATGTGCCTCCGTTATAAGTCTTGGTTGGCGGCCGGCCAAACACGGCGGCCCGATTACCTAAAAAACAAGTTGTACATATTGTATTGACTCGCGAGTCAATCTACTCCCAACAGCAGCACAATTCCGGCAGCTGGCGGCCTTTGCACCGTATAAAGGAAGATCTGTATTGATGATCGGGTTGGCACTCGACTGTTTAAGCGCCAGCCTGCGCAACTTCTTCACCAGCTGCTTCTTCTATGAGCCGATATCGAGCCTGGTAGCCACTGGCTACTTTTTCAGTGACCTGCCGGTCATCGTATCCGGCTTCTTAATTCCCAAAAGATCTAACGCCGTGGGAATAACATCGGCAAGGATCCCACCGTCGTCGAGCTCGATCCCCTTTACCGTGACGATGAATGGAACGGGGTTGGTCGTGTGCGCAGTATTCGGTGAGCCATCGGGTTCCAACATGTTGTCGGAGTTGCCGTGATCGGCTGTGACGATGCACGCCCCGCCTTTTTCATGCACAGTATCGATCACCTCTCCCAGACATGAATCCACCGTCTCGATCCCAATGACCGCGGCCTCGATCACACCTGTGTGGCCGACCATGTCGGAGTTGGCGAAGTTGATGATGCCGAAACGGTAGTTGTCCCGTTTCCACCTTTCGATAAAGCCGTCGGCCGCATTTTTAGCGCTCATCTCCGGTTTCTTATCGTAGGTCGGCACCTCCTGTGGCGACTGGGCTAGATATCTGTCCTCACCCTTGAACTCCTTCTCGCATCCACCGTTGAAAAAATAGGTTACGTGCGCATACTTCTCCGTCTCGGCAACGTGAAGCTGCTTTTCCCCGCGATCGGCGATCACTTCGGCCATCACCACATCGGGCTCTTTAGGTGAGAAAGCTGTTGGATATGGCCAACCACTCTGGTACTCGGTCATTGTCGTTAAATGAACCAGTGGTGCGTCACCGCGATCGAACTCATCGAAATCCCTCTCCCCCAATGCCCTTGTTAGCTGACGGGGGCGATCGGGTCTGAAGTTGAAGAAGATTGCTACATCGCCGTCTCTAATCTTTGCCTCTCCCCCAACCAGCGTCGGCTCAATAAACTCGTCCGTCACGTCACGTTCGTATGACTCCTTCGCTGCCTCTTCTGCAGTGTCGGTATGCAGTCCCTTCCCCCAAACAAGTGCATCGTATGCTTTCTTCGTACGTTGCCAGCGCTTGTCTCTGTCCATCGCGTAGTAGCGGCCCATGACGCTACCGATCCGCGCGCTCTCACAACCATCGGCGTCGGCAAGCCAGCCATCCACTTGTTCAAGATATCCGGCGCCGGAGGTCGGCAGCGTGTCGCGGCCGTCTGTGAATGCATGTACAACGAGATCCGGAACCTGTCTACGTGAGGCCAGCTCGATTAGCGCCTTGATGTGCTCCCAACCGGAGTGCACGCCACCGTCCGAGACCAGGCCGATGAGGTGCAGTCGTCCGGTTTCCTTCGCTCGATCGCACGCCTCCGTCAGTGCGCTGTTTGAAAAAAAGCTGCCGTCTTCAACAGCGTCGTTGATTCGTACTAGATCCTGCTTCACGACCGCACCGGCTCCCAGGTTTAGGTGACCAACCTCGGAGTTGCCCATCTGTCCACTGGGCAGGCCTGCACTTACACCACTGGCATCCAGTTGTGCGTGCGGATATGTACCCCACATCTCATCGAACACAGGGGTATCGGCTAGCGATATAGCGTTTCCAGGACCGGCAGGAGCTATTCCCCACCCGTCCAGAATGATCAGCGCCAGAGACGAGACCGGAAGCTCATCCAGTGATCGACCAGCCGCTATTTGTGTCATTTTGCCGCTGCTGCAATCGCCGCAAGGCTTTCGGGCTCAAGGCTGGCACCACCAACCAGTGCACCGTCTACGTCTTCTTGCGACATCAGAACTGCAGCATTGTCTGGCTTAACGCTGCCACCGTAGAGAATTCGCATGCCATCCGCCTGTTTTTCGTTCCGATCGGCAACCAGCGCACGAACAAACGATGTGGCGTCCTGGGCATCCTCCGGGGAGGCAGTGTGTCCGGTCCCAATCGCCCAAATAGGCTCATAGGCGATCACTATCTCGGATAGGCGCTCCTCGGGAACGTCTGCCAGGTCGTCCTGCACCTGCTGACGCAACTTTCGTTGGGTATCACCGGCTTCACGCTCCGATTCTGTCTCCCCGACACAAAGAATCGGCTCCAAGCCCACATTCAACGCGACCGGCAGCTTGAATCTGAGTGAACTGTCAAGCTCGGAGAAGTGCTGTCGTCGTTCGGAGTGACCTAGAACCACTGCATCGACACCCAGATCGACGAGCATAGACGCAGAGATCTCACCGGTGAAAGCACCTTTTTCTTTTTCATGCATATTCTGGGCGGCAATCTTCAGATCCGAGCCGTTCGCGGCTTCTACCGCAGTGGCCAGCGCAGTGAACGGCACACAGACAACCATCTCGGCCGAAACATCTGCGACCAGCGGTATCAACTCCTTGAAAAACTGTTCGGCCTCGGCCCTGGTCTTGTGCATCTTCCAGTTGGCGGCGACGTACGGTCGCCGCGATTTTCCATTATCAGACATCTTCAATTGCCTCCACTCCGGGCAGTTTTTTACCTTCCAAAAGCTCCAACGACGCGCCACCACCCGTGGAGAGGTGGCTCACGCGCTCAGCTAAACCATACTTTGCCAGCGCCGCGGCGGAGTCACCTCCACCGACAACTGTAATCGCATCGGTCTCGGCCACGGCTTGTGCAACCGCCTTCGTACCGGATGCAAACGGCTCCATCTCGAACGCGCCCATCGGGCCGTTCCAAAAGACGGTCGATGAACTCGCAATCTTGCGCGCGTACTCGCTTGATGTTTTTGGACCTATGTCAAGCCCCATCCAACCGTTGGGTACGTCCACGGAGTCCTCAACTCTGTGCTCAGCGTCCGCCGAGAAACTTTCGCCTATCACCAGATCGGTTGGAAGCTCCAATCTGCAATCACTGCCTTCTACATCCTTCAAAACCGATCCGGCGATCTCAAGCCCCTCCTCCTCAACCAGTGAGTCACCGGTCGAATGACCCTGTGCCTTGAAGAAACTGAAACACATCGCACCGCCGACCAGTATGGAGTCGGCAAATCCCATGAAGCGCTTTATCAGCCCAACCTTGCCGGTCACCTTCGCCCCGCCCAGGATCACGATAAACGGGCTTTTCGGATCCTGCAGGAGCCCGTTTAACTGGTCGAGCTCGTTCTGCAGTAGAAGCCCTGCCGCAGAAGGAAGGTCGTGCGCCACGCCGACCGTCGTCGCGTGTGCTCTGTGCACAGCTCCAAACGCATCGTCTACATAGATATCTGCCAGCGCGGCCAGTTTGGCAGCCAATTCGGGGTCGTTCTTTTTCTCTCCTGGCTCAAAACGGCTGTTTTCTAACACCAGTATCTGCCCAGGCTCGAGCTCGACGACCATCTTCTCGACTGCTTCGCCGACCACCGCAGGCGCCTGCCGAACTACTACGTCACCCAGCAGCTCTGCCAGCCTTGCAGAGACCGGTGCCATCGACAGCTCCGGATCCAAGCCCTTTGGTCGGCCGAGATGAGACACCAGGATAATCTTCGCGCCCCTGCTCCTTAGAAGCTCTATCGTCGGTAACGCCGCCCTGATCCGCTGGTCGTCTGCAACCCGAATATCGCCGCCCTTGTTCACCAAGGGCACATTGAAGTCGACTCGGACAAGCACCCGCTTGCCAGTTACGTCGAGATCGCGAACGGATTTTTTCACACGCGCTGAATCAGGTCGACCACCCGGGACGAGTAGCCGAACTCGTTGTCGTACCAGGAAACCAGCTTGACCTGAGTGTCGTCGTTAACCATCGTCAACTCCGAATCGAATAGTGAGCTGTAGCTCGATCCAATCACATCAACCGATACGATCGGATCCTCGACGTACTCAAGAATGCCCTCCAATGAACCGGTGTCGGCCTTCTCCTTGAACAACGCATTTATCTCCTCGACGCTTGTCGATTTCTCAACTTCGCAGACAAGATCCACGACCGAGCCGTCGATGACCGGGGCACGTATTGCAAATCCATTCAGCTTTCCCTGCATCTCTGGCATAACAAGGCCGATCGCCTTCGCCGCACCGGTGGAGGTGGGAATAAGTGAAAGTGCCGCTGCTCGTGCACGCCGTAGATCCTTATGTGGAAGATCCTGCAGGCGCTGGTCAGCGGTGTAGGCATGGATGGTGGTCATGATGCCGTGCTTTATTCCGATCTCATCGTGCAGTATCTTCACGATGGGCCCGAGGCAGTTGGTGGTACAGGAGGCGTTCGAGATGATGTTGTGTTTCTCCGAGTCATATTCGTCGTCATTGACACCGAGCACCAGCGTAACGTCAGGATCCTTGGCAGGCGCGCTGATTATCACCTTGCTCGCCCCCGCCTTGAGGTGCTTTTCGGCATCTTCGCGCTTGGTGAAAAGACCGGTGGACTCAACCACCACGTCGACATCGAGGTCTGACCATGGCAGATCGGCAGGATCCCTCTCGGAGATGAACTTAATAGTGCTGTCTCCCACCTGGATCGAACCGTCGCCAGCCGAGACCTCAGCCGGGAAACGACCGAATGTGGAGTCATATTTGAGCAGGTGAGCCAGTGTTTTCGTATCCCCTAAGTCGTTCACTGCGACCCATTCGATATCGGCATTGTGATCGTGCGCGGCGCGAAGGACGTTTCGTCCAATGCGGCCAAATCCATTGATTGCGGCCTTTACAGACATTCGTGAATCACTCCTAGTTTCTAATGTCGAATCTGTCGATGCTCTACCAGTTAGAGCTTGAGTTACAAAACAGCAATCTATCAAGTAAGGGGTAGATCGGGACGAATACCCCCTTCTATCCAGCCTTGTTCAGCCTGCGATAGATATCACGTGCAACCTTGCCCGGCAGGCCCGGAACCGCCTCCAGCTCATCCAGTGTCGCTTGGGTAAAGGCGCGAGGTGAGCCGAAGTGCTTTAAAAGCTGCTGCTTCCTTGCCGGCCCGACTCCGGGCAACTCGTCGAATATAGACGCCGTCATCGCCTTCTTCCGCCGCCCACGGTGGTGCGTGATCGCAAACCGGTGAGCCTCGTCTCGCAGTCGCTGCAGAAGCTGCAGTCCTGGAGAGTCGTGAGACAGGAGTAGTGGTGCCGATCTTGTTGGAAGAAAAACCTCTTCGAGCTGCTTTGCAAGGCTGACTACGCAGACGCCGCGCTCACGAAAACCTCTGAGTGCCTTTATACCGCCTGATAGTTGCCCTTTGCCGCCGTCGATGACTATCACATCCGGCTGGGTGGCAAAGCTCTCGTCTCGTTCCTCGTCATACGGGGAGAGCGAATGCGCCTCCTCGAACCGAGTCAGTCGCCTCTCGAGAACCTCCGAGATCGAGGCGACATCGTCCTGGCCGGCCACAGTGCGGATGTTGAAATGGCGATAGTGCGCCTTGTTCGGCTCGCCTCCCTCGAACACGACCATCGACGCGACCTTGTTTGCAGATCCCAGATTGGAAACATCGAAGCACTCAATTCGTATCGGGTACGTATCGAGACCGAGTGCGTTCTTCAACGCCTCCAGTCCTGCGGCCCTCCTTCGGAACCTGTGTTCCGCCTTCAGCTTATCCTGAGAAAGGGCAAGGTGGGCGTTGCGCTCAGCCAACTCGATGACCCGCCTTTTCTCACCTCGCTCGGCATGAGAGATCGCCACCTTCTTTTGCCGCCTTTCTGTAAGTGCTTCCTCCAGAGCTTCCGGGATCGAGGCGTTTTTCTGCAGGACGATCTTCGGTGGAATCGAGATGGCATTCGCGTAGTACTGAACCGCGAACTCCTCTACAACGTTTGAGACATCCCTTTCCGCTCTGTTTTGCAGATAGAAGCTGTGACGGTCGATGAGCATGCCATCGCGAAGTTGAAATACTTGTGCGTTTGCATCGGTGCCCTCTGTAGCAACCGCGATAAAATCGGCGCTGTCCACCGTTCTTTTTACCACGCGTTCTTTACTGAAAAGGGATCGCACAGCATCGATGCGGTCGCGCTCCTTCGCCGCCTGTTCGAAGTTCTGCGCTTGGGAAGCGTCCCGCATACGAGTCTCCAGGTCACCTAAAACCTGTTTGTAGTTACCTGAAAGAAAGCCGATAAGCGCATCGATGCTGCGCCTATACTCATCTTTCGATATCTCGTCGATACACGGCGCCGAGCAACGCTTGATGTAGTAATCGAGACATGGACTGCCCGAAGTGCGGCCCGGTTTTTCTCCTTCGCAAGTTCTAAACTGGAAGACCTTCGCCAGAGTATCGACTGTCTGTCTTACCCTGCGCGCTCCGGAGAACGGCCCAAGGTAGAGTCGGTGTGGCTTGTGACGCTCACGCGTGACATAGACACGCGGGTACTCCTCGTCAACGCTTATTGCGATATAGGGATACGACTTGTCATCTCGCATCAGTACGTTGAAATGGGGCCGATACCGCTTGATGAAGTTGTGCTCGGTAAGAAGCGCTTCCGACTCGGACCCTGTCACCAAAAAGTCGATCTGCTCAATAGCTTCAATCATGTCCTTGGCCCTGCCGGTCACAGGCTTTCCGAAGTGCGAAGCGATCCGTTTACGAACCGACTTCGCCTTGCCCACGTAGACGATCTCGCCGTCGCCGTCTCGGAAGAGGTAGACACCCGGCTCATCTGGCAGACTCTTGCGTTGCTTGACAAGGATCGAGGAGAGCTCCGTCTTTTCCGGTTCTTCTGCTGCTGCTTGAGTTATTGAAGATTCTGAGCGGGTGGCTTTCTCCATGTATAGAGGATAAGGGCATAGTGTTTGTTACGACGGTTCTGCTGGGACTCATGCTCACAGAAGTTGCGTGGTCACAATCGTCCCGCTTCCAGACCTGCTTCTGCCGGCTTCTACAGTGACTTGGAACGGGAGTGCTTCTTTGACCGGGCCTTCTTCTTGGACACGCTCATCTTCTGTGATTTGCTCGTCCTGGTCTTTTTGCCACCGTAGAAGCAGTAGACGCGCAGTTTCATGGCGACCTTTTTCTGTCCGCGCTTCATTCTCTTGTTCGCCCTCTTGCGAAGCTGCCTTACGGCTTTCCGCCTCAACTTCATGGTGACGCTTTTTGTTGTTTGTGCACCTGAGAAAGTCACGTTCTGGCGAGCGGCTAGCTTTGCCCCGACACCGTCTGCCCGCAGATGCGCGTTGACTTTCAACACACCGGTCTTGTTCGTGATGTTCGTGGTGAACTTCACCCTGATCTTGCGACTTCTCAAGGCCCTTCTAAGGCTCTTGCTTACGACCTTACCGCTCGTCTTGCAGCTCGATGTGTCGGTCGTAGTGCCTCCTCCAGCGGCCGGTGAGCTTTCAGGGTTCACGGAGACGGCGGGGACGGTGAAAGGCTCAGTCGCTGCGCTGGTCGACCCCGCAAAATTCGTTGCCGTTACGTAGCAAGCCAGCTCTCCTCCTCGGTCATAGGCACTCACCGTGTAGGCGTTGTTCGTAGCCCCCCAGATCATCAGGCCTCCGCGTGTCCACTGGAAGGAGTAACTCGTCGGCCAGTTGCCCCAGGTCCCTGTTGAGCAGGTTAGCTCGTTGCCCACCTCGGCAGTGCCGGATCTGGAGGGGGCGATGGAGTTGGAGGGGGCGGTGACCTCGTGGCGGTACTGGATGATGTCGAGCCCGCCATTCGGGCGGTACCAGACGAGGTGCGAGTTGCCCGACGAGTCGGTCGCCACTTGGGGGTCAACGGCGTTCTGGCCGGCTGCCGATAACTCATCCACGACGGTGCCGGGCGTGCCGGAGGAGTCAACCTTGACGTACTGGACGATGTCGTTTGTGCCGTTTGAGCGGAGCCAGACGACGTGGGAGTTGCCCGACGAGTCGGTCGCCACCTGGGGGTCGTAGGCGTTCTGGAGTGTTGCCGATAGGTTCTTGATGGGGCCGAGCGAGCCGGATGAGTCGACCTTGCGGTACTGGATGATTAAGTTCGAGCCGTTCCATCGCCACCAGACGACGTGGGAGTTGCCCGAAGAGTCGGTCGCCACCTGGGGTTTATTGGCGTCCTGGCCTGTATCCGATAGGTCCTGGGTGGCACCGGGCGTGCCGGAGGAGTCGACCTTGCGGTACTGGACGATGAAATCGAAATCCTTATAGATGAGCCAGACGACGTGGGAGTTGCCCGAAGAGTCGGTCGCCACCTGGGGTTTACTGGCGTTCTGGGAAGTTTCCGATAAATTTGCGGTGGCCTGCCACGCAGCAAACGCCTAGCCAGGAAAACCCGTAAGCCCCACCCCCACTATAAGTAAAACCGATGCTAAAACTGCAACAATGCCCCTGCGCCTGGCAAATCCGTTCGCCACCATCATGCTCACCCCTATCGAGCTTCTTCAAGCATCAACTATCCGTTAGCTTTGCCGGGACTTTTTGGGAACACATTGGGAACTAACCTACCCGGCTATCACTATCCATTATCTCCGGAACTCGCATTTCACCTATCGAACATGCATCCAAACCACAGCAACCGGCAGCTTTAACCAGTTCCAGGGTGTCACAACCGGCTATGTAATGGGTCTACTAATGGACAATGGGTTGTTCGTTCAGCTCACTTTTTAAGAAATGTTCCCGGTTGCTACGCGTTTGTCGCGCGTCTAAAGCTCCGGGTCTAAATAAATATGGAGGCACCGTGAAAGAGACTACTGCAGCAGCAAAAACGATGAAGTTCGTCAAAGGGGTCGTTGTAGCACTGACACTGATTGCGTCGCTCGGTATGAGCGCGGCGGCATCGGCCGAACCTACTGTCGACCTGCTCACAGATGCAGACGTTCAGATCGACGGTGCCAGCATGTTGGACAACACCGGCTCCATAGTCGCTGACGCAGGCGATGTAAACGGCGACGGAGTTGACGACGTAATTATCGGTGCCCTCTGGGCGACCACCTTCGGCCGTGACCATGCCGGCTTGGTCTATGTCGTCTTTGGAGGATCGTCATTTGAGTCGTTCAATCTGAGCGATCTCGGTTCGGGAGGCTTTCGCATCATCGGTGCCGCCACCGGGCACATGGCGGGAGACGCAGTTGCAAGCGCAGGTGACGTAAACGGCGACGGATTGGACGATGTAATCATCGGTGTTGACTCTACAGATAACAATGGCCGCCGTAACTCGGGTTCCTCGTACGTCGTGTACGGAAAAAATGGAGACACAAATGACGTAGACCTGGCTAGCTTCGATGGAAGCGACAACTCGCAGGGGTTCCGAGTCGACGGCGCGGCTCGGGATGTCTACTCAGGCACCGCGGTCAATGGCGCGGGTGATGTAAACAATGACAACTATGACGATCTCATCATCGGTGCTCCGCTGGCCCACTACAACCGTGATGAAGGCCCCGGGTCGGCTTACGTAGTCAACGGTGGTGTAAATATACCGGCAACGGTCGATCTGGCCGTTATCGACGCAGGCGACAATGGGGCAGGATTCAAACTCAACGGTGTCAACGATGAGGACCGAACAGGCATCTCGGTCGCTGGCGTCGGTGACATGAACGGCAACGGCTATTCGGATGTGGTCATCGGCGCCCCCGGCGCCAGCAATAACGGCCGTACTGACTCCGGCTCAGTGTACGTCTTTTTCAACGACGGGCAGACGCCAGCTGTTTTTAACCTGTCTGAGATCGGCGATCAAGGGGATACCTCGGGTTTCCGCATCGACGGTGCGTCGGGAGTCAACTGTCCCAACCCACCGTGGTGCGCTGGGGATAGAACGGGAGAACCGGTCGCAGGTATAGGTGATGTAAACGGCGATGATCGCCCGGACGTAGCAGTCGGCGCGGTAGAGGCCGACAACAACGGCCGTGACGGCTCGGGCTCAACTTCTGTGGTCTTGGGAAAGACCGGTAACTACGACTCGGTTGACCTCGCAGACTTTAACGATCCTACTAACACCGAGGGCTTCCGAATCGACGGTGCCGAGAATCTCCTGGACTGCTCTAATCCGTACTGCTACGGAGGAGTATCAGGCTATTCAATCGCGGGCACGGGTAACGTCAGCGGCGACAGCCACTCTGACTTAATCATCGGTGCGCCCTTTATAGGCACAAACGAACGTCCTTTTGCGGGCTCAGCATATGTAGTTAACGGAAGGGCCAACGACTACGGAACTGTCGATTTAAACGACATCGAGGCGCCCGGTAACCCGGACGGGTATCAGATATTCGGCGCAACCGGTTGTGACTCTCCACCCACCTGTGTCGGTGACTGGGCCGGTAGTTCGGTCTCGGGTGCGGGAGACATAAATGACGACGGCTGTTATGACGTTATCGTCGGGTCCCCGTACGCCGACAACAACGACCTCGCAAACTCAGGGTCCGTGTACGTCATCTACGGACAGGGGCAGGGGTGCTTCACACCGGAGGAAGTCGTGCAAGACCCAGACTGCAGTGAGTTTGACAACCAGTTCGGCATATTCGATTTTGATGTCCGCACGCCGGACAGCAATCGAGCTCACCAAGTCTCACGCCTTGCGTTGGTGTTCCTCGCGTGTGGCACGGAGATCACCAACGCCTCGAGCGACTCCTACTCTGAGAACGGCTCCGGATCACAGTTCGTGCGCTTTCAGATAGATGAACCACCGGGAGTCAGAACAAACCGCCGCAGTGCCTTGACCGACGACCTACATGCAGGTAGTTTGACCCTGGATGTGCTTACCTGGTCCGGCGATCCGAGCACTCCGATCTTCCAATCGGTCGCTCTGCACCTCAAGGTAGATACGGTTTCCTCAGAGACGCCGGACTGCCCTGCACTAGTTGTCCTACCCACACACGTTGCGAACACGGCTGATAGGCGGCCGGTCCTCAGTTGAGCTGTGAGGTCGTTGGTGGTTATAGTAGTTAACCCAGTACGGCAGGGCCTTCTTTCTGGCCTC
>SDBV01008215.1_pt1 | contig 14121 bp, 10 predicted proteins | sample 2277081 | NCBI WGS metagenome assembly SDBV01 (sample SAMN10402039, study PRJNA504765) | marine sediment metagenome | isolation source: marine sediment core GS10_PC15, 223 cmbsf | place: Arctic Ocean: Southern Knipovich Ridge | collected 2010
TGTGTTAGACACTTAGATAGCCTATTTAACAACATAGTGATTCCAGCACATTCAAGTACAGACTACCTTGGCTTAACAAAACCGCGACCTTATTTCCGTAAGCATGGCTCTGGTTGTGAGATTCATGAGATTCACTGGCATGGCAATGGCAATGTAGGACGACACTTTATTATCAAACTTAAAGTAGAAAGCAGCCTCCAAACTGTGGCTAAGCTAAAAGGGGAAGATAATCATGATCGATCTGGTCACGGTTATAAAGATTTTTATGCTCAACCATTTGGGAAATTTATAGTAGACACTAATACCAAAAATCATGCTGCCACCGGCAGTAATGAGGACTTAGTCACCTACACTATCTCTAACTATCTCTAACTCTAATTAAATGTTCCTTGAACTTCCCTCCCCCTTTCCGGGAGGGAAGTTCGAAAAAATGCACGCAGTGTGTTATGGATCCCGCGGTCAAGCCGCGGGATGACGACGATGTGTGAGCAGTTACCTACTCCTTTGGTTTGGAAAAATTCTTTATGAATCAATTTTATGATGAATCGCCGATAAAATACCACGCATAATATTCAGCTCAGTCAATTCCAGTTGCGCGCGATTAAACAAACGATGTAAGCGTTGCATTAATAATTTTGGTTGCTTGGGGTCGAGGAATTCTAGTTCGGTTAGGGTTTGTTTTAAGTGTTCATAAAAGCCGGCCATTTGCTGGGCTGTCGCTAATTCTGCAGTGTCTTGAGTTGATTTTGGTTGTGTTGTGGTTTGGGCGACAAATAATTCGTAAGCTAACACTTGCACCGCAGCCGCTAAATTCAATGAACTAAATTCAGTTTGCGTTGGGATGTGAACATGATAATGACAATGCGCTAATTCTTCGTTAGTGAGCCCACTGCGCTCACGCCCAAAAACAATAGCGGCTTTGTGCTCTCGGTTTTCGGAAATTTGAGTGGCACACTCGCGAGGAGTGCAGAGTGGCCAGGGTAAATTACGGTATCTAGCGCTCGTTGCAAAAACCCATTTGCAATCTTCAAGTGCTAATGTTAAATCAGGCACGACCACGGCATTCGCTAAAATATCATCCGCACCTGCAGCGCGCACTGTGGCATCTTGATGTGGAAATGCCTTTGGCTCTACCAAATACAGTTCGCTAAGCCCCATATTTTTCATCGCCCGCGCCGCTGCGCCGATATTTCCGGGGTGGGTGGTGTTGACTAGGATGATGCGGGTGTTTGTTGGCATAGCTCATTATTTTTTTATGATTTTAGAAATATCATAGATGAAATGGATTGGGGATGCTAGATATTATGATGCTCTAGTAATTACTGGGGTTTTAGGGTCTTCTTCCGCTTCTGTTTCTTTTTTTATTAAAGTATTGGCCTGTGAGAAGTCTTTATGAATTCTTTTGAGAGCCAATTCTTTCCGAGATAAAAAGAATTTCGGATTCCAGTGGTTTAAAGTCTTTTTATATAAATCAACTTCAGCTGCTAGCGAAAGAACAAACAACAAAAAGCCTGCAAAAGGGGCTTCTTCATATTTAAGATAATCAGGAATTTCCCTTATCAATTCAGCCTTTTTTTCCTTTATTTGTTGATCCAGTGATTGTTTAGCTGTGACTTGAGAAGTTACTTCTCGAGGGGACGCATCATCTTGAATTATTCCCAACTCTTTTGGTTCTAATAATTTTTCTTCTATTAATTCCCTCAGGTCTCTTACAGAAAAATATATCTTTTCGAAGACCCCCTCTTCACTTCGCTCGCGTAACTCAGGACGAATTTCAGCAAGTTCTGGTTTCAGATCAGTTAAAATTGTCTCGCAGAGAGGCAATATAAATGATAGGGAATAGTATTCAAAAAGTTGAGAATTGTTTTTTGCATATTCTCTCCTCTTTTCAACATCAGAAAATATCGGTCTTGCTAGAACATCTAGTCGATTCCTCATTGTAGCAATACTATTTAATTTAGAGATATAGTTCAAAGCAATTGAATACTTAGGGATGCCTAAACCCTCTGAATCTTTAGGGCACATATATTCAATTCCATAGGATGTTGTTAAGAAATTAATATAGGCTCTTAAGAGTGTATCTATTACAAAATGCTCATCTTTATCTTCGTCGCCTTTAAAATGAGATTGCAATTCCTCTAACGCACCAGCTCCTAAAACTTCATTCAACCATTCCGATAAAACATCACTCGGCTCATAAGAATCACCTTTTTTCTCAAGAAGATGTGAGATAACCGTTTCTCTTAGTTTGAAATACCATAGCCCATGAAAATTCTTATCAACATATTCTTTATATCGTTTTAAATGGTTTTTAATCTCATTGGTAACTGTAATATCAAACTTAATGCCCTGACCAAACTTTCCTTCTTCAAAGATTCTTGGAAATATTTTGGATTTAGTCTTTACTTGCTTTAATCTTTTCTTTTGAGCGATAAATAAGAACTCTCCTTCAAAGGGATCAGAAGATGTATTTCTTACTTTTGATTTGTCAAGCAAACCCTCAGAAAGGCTAAAATCCTCATCCTTTTCCTTGCCTTTTTTTATTGCTTCCGTTATTACACCAACCTTGGCTTGTTCATTTCTACTAGAATCCAGCGAACCCTGATAAGTTAATTCTGAAGTGTGAACATAAGAGTTTTGAGCATAATAATCCCCCATAATTAGTTCTTTAATTTCCGCTTTAGTCTCAGAGTTAGAATGTACTGCCCACTTTGATATTAAATGTTTAAAAAATGCAGCTTCCAATGTTTCAGCTTGGCCAGATGATGATGATATTTGTAGCTCTTGAATAGCGGCTTTGATTATCTGTGAAAGTTCATCTAAGCCAAAGGGATTGTAAGAATTATCCAGAAAATCTACAACTGGCTTTAGCTGTTTCTCATCCTGAAATACTGACTCGAAATTAAAATCAAAACCTTGAAGAGCACTCACATAGTTGTTGTGACTACTTGCGATTGGAGATAGTATTCTCTGAAAGCAATTTTTAATTTGTTTCTCATGTTCTTCAAACATACCCAACCTCTACATCACTTAACTCTATGTTTATAAACTATTATACAGCCCAACCGACTGTTTAACAACTGACCTGATCAAGTTTTTGAGATCTATCCCAACGCTATTGCAATAGTTGAATTTAAAAAATTCCTACAATCAACTCATATCATCAAAAATTGCAGGTATCACATTAAACAAGCATCATGATCAACAAAGGCAAGAGTAACTACTCGCCCGTCATTGTGGCGGAAGGCGAGATCCAGGCGCGTTATGCGCGCTAACGCACGCAGTGCGTTATGGATCCCGCGGTCAAGCCGCGGGATGACGAGGTCTGTCAAGCCATCTATAAAGGCTCAAATATAACACAAGATTCTTAATGTTTTCTTAAACCCAAGCCGCTAGATCCCCTCCCCAACATTTGCTATCCTTGCAGTCTGATATTTAACAAGACCTTAACCACGAGACCTACTATGAATCCTATGCTAAACATCGCCATTCAAGCGGCGCGCAGTGCGAGTAAGATTATAATGCGTTTTGTTGATCACCTCGATACCGTAGGCATCAATGAAAAAGGACGCAATGACATTGTGACCGAAGTCGATCATCTCGCAGAACAAGAGATTATCAATCACATCCGCAAAGCCTACCCCAATCATAGCATCTTAGCTGAAGAGACAGGCTACCAAGAAGGTGATGATTTCTGCTGGATCATCGATCCTCTGGATGGTACGGCTAACTATGTGCATGGATTTCCACATTACGCGATATCCATTGCCTTAAAGCGTCATAACCAATTGCTATTGGGAGTCATCTACGACCCAATACGCAATGAATTATTCAGCGCTGTTCGTGGAGATGGCGCATATCTCGATAACCGGCGGATTCGCGTCAGTCAGTGCAAAAAACTCGAATATGCCTTAATTGGAACTGGTTTTCCATTTCGTGACATCCATCATTTTAAGCCTTATCTGAGAATGTTCGAATCACTATTCCCAAAAACCTCGGGTATTCGTCGAGCGGGAGCCGCTTCACTCGGCCTTGCCTATGTCGCGGCTGGGCGCTTAGAAGGCTATTGGGAATCCAGCATAAAAGAATGGGATATGGCGGCAGGTATAATGCTCATTCAAGAAGCAGGCGGGCTCGTTTCTGATTTTCAAGGCGAAGATCAATACTTCGATAGCGGCAATATTATCGCCGGCAATCCTCGTATTTTTAAAGCGATTTCAGAAGTTCTGCGGAAATCGATTCAGGAGCAGTGACTGAGTTCTGCTCCTCACTTGGCGTTCATGCCCCAACAGTTGAGCTTCCATAGTTGAAGCTTACTTTTTCATCCAGTATGTCGGATAATAATCGACATACTGGAGATAAAGAAACTAACTGGGCGAGAAGCCAAAACACCCTTACGGCAAATCATCCTCAACCCTTTTCGGTGCTGGCATTAAACTCTGGCGATTTAAACCGAAGGCGATTGCCATTGAACCGGCTACATAAATGGAAGAATAAGTACCAATAACAATACCAATCATTAAAGCCAGTGCAAAACCATGAATCTTCTGGCCGCCAAATAAAAATAATGCAATCACCACGAGCAAAGTCAGCCCTGAGGTCATAATCGTTCGTGACAGCGTTTGATTGATTGATAAATCCATAATCTCCAACGGCGTTCCTTTTCGCACTTTCCGAAAATTTTCACGCACGCGATCATAAACCACAATCGTATCATTGAGCGAATAACCAATCACCGTTAGCACCGCCGTTAAAACAATCATGTTAAATTCAAAATGAAAAAACGCGAACATCCCTAAAATCAACATCGGATCATGAATTAACGCAATCGCCGCACTGATCGCAAATCGATATTCAAATCGCAGTGTAATATAAATCATCGTCGCAATCAGTGCGACGATGATCGCTAAAATACCATTCGTCATTAACGTTTTACTGACTTGAGGACCAATATAAGAGAGCGAACCGACTTTAGCACCCGGCATCGCTTTAAGTAAGCGTTGTTTTAGCTCTTCAGAAGTCCATTGTTTGTGCTGGCCCACTTTCACAGAAAGTTGTTTAGTGGTGTAAGGTTGCACGAGCGCCTGAGTAAACCCTTCTGCTTTTAATTGCTCACGAATTTGAGTCACATTAGCCGGTTTCGAAAAAGTCACCTCAACTTGAGTGCCACCCGTAAAATCTAAGCCTAAATTTAAACCTTGAGTCATTAACGCGGCAATAGACGCAACAAAAACAATGATCGAAAACACCGCCGCTATTTTGCGTTGGCGCATAAAACCGATTTTTGTATTAGTCTTGAAAAATTCCATAATTTATTTGCTCAACCACAATTTATTCTGTTTTTACTTTAATACCCAATGGCAACTGCTTAACCGGACGACGACCATACAATAAATTAACAATCGCACGGGTAAAGAAAATTGACGTGACCATCGAACAAAGCAAACCGATACTGATGGTCACCGCAAAGCCTTGCACCGGCCCAGTTCCCAAAGCAAACAATACCACCGCAACAATTAATGTGGTCACATTAGCATCCACAATCGTTGAAAAAGCGCGCCCATAACCGGCATAAATACTCGCATGCGGCGAAACACCATTTCGCAACTCTTCTCGAATACGCTCATTAATCAGTACATTCGCATCCACCGCCATACCCACGGTTAACACAATACCGGCAATACCCGGGAGTGTTAAGGTAAACCCTAAAATAGACATAATGGCCAGAACAAAAACAACATTTAAGACCAGCGCAACATCTGCAATTAAACCAAATACACGATAATAAAGTGCCATGAATAGAATCACGAGAAGTGAACCAAACTCCATCGAAAGCACACCCATTCTAATGTTTTCACGACCCAGGCTTGGCCCCACGGTATTCTCTGTAACATAACTCACTGGCGCAGGATAAGCACCTGAGCGCAGCAATAGGGCTAAATTTTTAGCATAACGCATCGATTCAAGACCGAGAATTTGAAAATTATTGCCCAGTGCTGATTGAATCGTCGCAACATTAATGACGCGCTCGGTTTGCCGAAATTTCAACTTAACCTTACCATTCACCATTTCTTTATAGGGTTGCGTTTGAACATAAACCACCGCTAATGGTTTACCGATATTCGCTCCGGTGATGCGATTAAAGGTAGCCACGCCACTACCACCCACACGAATGCTCACTGCTGGGCGACCATCTTGACCCACAATAGCAGACGCACTTACAATCGATGTTCCTGCTAACACCACTCGATTTTTCAACAACACAGGCTGACCTTCATAGCGATATAATGTAGACCCAAATGGCACAAGCCCGCTACTGGCTGCCGATTGTGCATCGTGCGACACATCTTGTAGCTGCAAACGAATCGTAGCGACTTTTCCAATCACCGATTTGGCGCGAGCGGTATCTTGTATGCCCGGCAAGTCCACGCTAATTTTATCTCTGCCCTGTTGTTGAATGACAGGCTCTGATACCCCGAGTTCATTGACCCGAGTTCGTAGAATAGTCACAATTTGCTTCACGGCATTTTGTTCGATTTGTACGAGGGCTTCTTCTTTGAATTTAGCCTGCAAGACCAAGTTGCCGTTTCCCACGCTTTTTTGAAATTGATAATCCGGATAATTCTTTTCAAGCAAGGGTAATGCATCTTTGCGAGCAGTTGCATTGCGAAAGCGTACTGTAAATCCATCTTCCTCACTTTTTTTAATACCGGTATATCGAACATTCGCATCACGCAATTGTGCACCGACGCCTTGAATATCACCGCTCAATCTTTTCGTAATCATCGCTTGCACGTTAACTTGCAAAAGAAAATGAATACCACCACGTAAATCTAGCCCCAATTTCATGGGCTTAGCGCCCAGCGCTTGCAACCATTTCGGTGTGCGTGGGGCAAGATTTAAGGCTACCGTGTATTGCTTACCGAGCACAGCCTGAACCACATCCTGTGCTTTCAACTGCTCTTCGGATAGTTTAAAACGAATCAGGTAGCTGTAGGGCTTACGTTGGATTGAAAGATAAGGAATATTTTGTTCTTTTAATAAAGCCGCAATTTTTTGATCCAGCTTTGCAGGCAAAGTCTGATTATTTTTAGGCTGGACTTGAATCGCATAATCTACACCATATAAATTCGGTAGTGCATAGATAATCCCAAGGACAACCAGCACGACAATGAGAAGATAACGCCATAATGGATAGCGATTCATAAAAAATTGCCTTTATTCTGCTGAATCCATCGTACCTTTAGGTAGAACTTGAGCAATAGAACTCTTTTGTATGGTAATTTCAACGCCTTTGGCAATCACAATAATGACAAATTTTTCGCGCAATTTTGCAACTCGGCCCACAATACCACCTGCAGAAATAATTTCATCTCCGACAGAAATATTACTCATCAGTTGACGATGTTGTTTGGCTCGCTTGGATTGAGGCCTAATGAGCAAGAAATAAAACGCGATGACAAAAATAATTAAAAACGGCAACATCGACATAAAACCACCCGCTGCAGAAGTGTGTCCTGTTGTTGAAGTTGCTGAATTAGTTGCTGCATAAGCTGTGCTAATGCCGATCAAATTAAGTACTGACATGATTGTTTCCCCTATAGAAATCAGCCACAAAGTGGTCTAATGTACCGCGATCAATGGCCGAACGCAAATGTTGCATTAAAGTTTGGTAATAAGTGAGGTTATGTAGGGTATGTAGCCGCGCAGCAAGGATTTCCTGCACACGATATAAGTGATGTAAATAAGCACGGCTATAGTGTTGGCAGGTATAACATTTACATTTTGGATCGAGCACTCTTTGGTCTTTGCGATAGGTGCTGTTTCGAATGCGAATCACACCTTCGCTGGTAAACAAATGGCCATTTCGAGCATTGCGTGTGGGCATCACACAATCAAACATATCAATCCCGCGCAAGACACCTTCGACTAAGTCCTCAGGCTTACCCACTCCCATTAAATAACGTGGATAATGGCTTGGCATTTGAGGGGTTAATTCATCGAGCACTTCCAACATCAGCGCCTTGGGCTCACCGACCGATAACCCACCAATCGCATAGCCATCGAAACCGATATCCATTAACCCTTGCAATGACTCAGCTCGCAAATCAGGATACATGCCACCTTGAACAATGCCAAACAACGCCGCTTGATGATCACCATGAGCGGCTTTCGAACGTTTGGCCCATCGCAAACTGAGTTCCATTGAAAGCTTCGCTTGGGCTTCAGTCGCTGGGTAGGGTGTGCATTCATCAAAAATCATAATGATGTCTGAATCGAGAGTATGTTGCATTTGTATGGATTGCTCGGGAGTGAGATTAATCTTCATGCCATCCACTGGGGAACGAAATAACACCCCTTCTTCTGAGACTTCGCGTAATTCAGTCAGGCTAAAGACCTGGAAGCCTCCCGAATCAGTCAAAATCGGCCCATCCCAATGCATAAATTGATGCAAGCCACCGTGGGCTTTAATGATTTCCGGCCCAGGCCGTAGCATTAAGTGAAAGGTATTGCCTAAAACAATCTCAGCGCCAGTGGCTTTCACTTCTTCAGGGGTCATGGCTTTCACCGCGGCATACGTCCCTACTGGCATAAAAGCTGGGGTGTTAATCGTACCGCGTGGCAAAATCAGCTGGCCTCTTCGAGCATTTTGGTGTTGGGCTAGGAGCTTGAATTTCATATTAGCTAATATTTTACTTGGTTTATTAATGTAGGCACCTGAAGTATATCATTATGATTCAAAAATAATAATCGCTCTGATATGGAAAAAGCCCCTATTTAACTCACAGTTAAAGTAGTTGATTAGGTCTAAATGCTGTATCATTTTAGAACTGGCTTCTTATTTCTTAAGTCGGTGCTATTACTATCTGAAAAACCATCTTCTATTAGTATCCGATAATGTAAGACAAGGCTATTTATGAAAAACCCCGAAATCACAGTCGGTCTCTCAGGAGGAGTAGATTCCGCCGTTGCTGCCTTCTTACTCAAACAACAAGGCTACAAGGTGACGGGTGTTTTTATGCAAAACTGGGAGGTTGAAAACGATGACCCACATTGCACGGCTGAACAGGATTTAAGTGATGCGCGCGCGGTCTGTGAACATCTGCAAATCCCCTTTCAAGTCGTCAATTTTTCTAAAGAATATTGGGATGAAGTGTTTCAACATTGTCTCGATGAATTCAATCGAGGTGTCACGCCTAATCCAGACATTTTATGCAACAAAGAAATTAAATTTAAAGTCTTTCTTAAATACGCTCTCAGTTTAGGCGCCGATTATATGGCTACAGGACACTATGCGCGAATTATTCAGAATAATAATCAATATCAATTATTAAAAGGCAAAGACCCACTTAAAGATCAAAGTTATTTTTTACATACACTGAATCAACAACAATTAAGCCATGCCCTATTTCCATTAGGTGCTATGCAAAAGCCAGAAGTACGGCAATTAGCTCAAGAAATTGGTTTACATAATCATAATAAAAAAGACAGCACGGGCGTTTGTTTTATCGGTGAACGCCAATTTAAAACGTTTCTAAAAGAATTTTTGCTGGCTAAGCCCGGTGATATTAAAACCACAGATGGAACAGTTATTGGCCGGCACGATGGTGTTATTTTCTATACCATCGGCCAACGTCGTGGTTTAAATATGGGTGGGCAAGAACAACCTTGCTATGTGGTGGATAAAGATCTTAACAATAATGAACTCATTGTCGCAGAAGGCGATGAGCATCCTAAGCTTTATGCCAACACGCTGACTTGCGATAATGTTCACTGGGTGAATAATAATCCCCCTAAAACTCCCTTGACGTGCAAGGCTAAAACACGCTACCGTCAAGTTGAACAAGACTGTGAGATGATTGAAACTCATCATAATCAATATGAAATGACATTCACTCAACCACAGCGAGCCATCACACCAGGGCAGTCCGTTGTATTTTACCAAGGAGATGTCTGCTTAGGTGGCGGTATAATCAAGCATATTTAATTGATCAAGGAAAGGTCCGATGACAACACTGAGCGAAAAAAAATGCATCCCTTGCGAAGGTGGTACAAAACCTTTAACTCGCGAACAAGCCAAGGCATTATTAGCTCAATTAAAAGACTGGGAAATTGATGAAGCGGCCACTGAAATTCACCGCGAATTTCAATTTAAAAATTTCCTGCGCACCATGTCGTTTGTCAATGCTGTAGCCTGGATCGCCAATCACGAAAACCATCACCCTGATTTGGAAGTCGGCTATAACCGATGCAAAGTCCATTATCAAACACACGCTATTGCTGGTTTATCCGAAAATGATTTTATTTGTGCTGCAAAAATTGATTTACTCATGATCTAAATACGTCGTCCTTCGCAAAAGCACACGCCGTCTTCTGCGAAAACACTCGTCGTCCTCCGCGAAAACATTCGTCCTCCTCCGCGAAAGCGGAGGACCCAGAAAATAATATGACCGCTTAAATTAGTCGCATTATACTCTGGATCCCCCGCTTTCGCGGAGGAGGACGTGTTGGTTTCGTGGAGGACGACTGTGTTGCTTTCGCGGGGGATGATGTGTGCTTTAGCAGTAACCTCAAACCCTTGGAACATCATAGTGAGTAAATAAATATTCTAACCACAAATTCGTTAACGTTTCTTGACAACGGTTTTGCGAAAGACGCTCATCAATATTGCCGATATCGACAATTTCCATCGGTTGGTTTTGCCAAGAACACGCATAAACAGCTTTAGTGCGCCGACCCGTTTTAGGATCAATTTGCCATTGCAAACATTGCGCACACACCCCCTTTAACATACATTGCATTGGTCCATAAACAGACGCCATAAACTTAGCATCACGAGTAAAATATTCTTTTAGTAATGCATGACGAGCATTCTGCATCGTACGGATTAAAGTACTTTTTCCGACCACATACACTTGTTGAATCGCTTTCAATGAAATCTCGGATGCATCATGTATCGCATAATCGCGTAATGCACTCACCAAGTCACCCACAACTGCCCGATCCTGAGTGCGAGACAATGCAACTGGCTCGCCTCGCTCACAAACCCAAAGAACAGCATCAGCCTGATCTTCAATTCTCTTTTGACAAAATACCTGATCAGCCGTTTCAAAATAAGCGACATAAAAAACACGGTGACCCGCCTTTCGCAATGCTGGGCCCATCGATAGCAAATGCGCCACAGCCAAACTGCCCCCTATAATCATCACTGTTTGCCGGCCTTCAGGAATATGACTGCGCGCACCTGTTGGACCCATAATCGAAATATGATCTCCCGCACGAAACATCGCGGCCAAACGTGAACTCGCTCCTTTTTCTGCAATAAAAAATGATAAATCATCCGGTTCATGAGTGTCACGCACACCAATCATGGCCAACGCTTCAGTTTGCAATCGAGTGCCTCCCACCATGGGCGCTGTACATTCGTAATTTTGCAACCGATAAAATTGCCCGGGGCCGAAATTTTGCGCAGACATGGGCGCACGCACTTTTAATTCAATAAGCTCCTCATTATGGCGCGTGAGCGCAACCACTTTTGCACGAAACAGGACTTCCATCTGTGATCGAAACTGCTGATACTCAGCAGCATCACCGCGTTTTAATTGTGATTTTAACGACTGCACTATCTTAGGATAAGTACGTTTGGCAGAAGCAATAGCTTTAACCACGCTACCATGAAAAATAGGATGTGTGTCGCCGATAAAACTGACATGGCGATGATCACTCCGATAACTGGTAAAGGCACCAAATTCCAACATCTTTACATGGCCAAGCACATCAAACGGCTGTAATTGGCCATCGAGCAGCTGATGACGTTGATAATTTTTTTTGTCTACTGCTTTTTGCAACGTGCCTTGATGTTCATATTCATACGCAATATTCGGTGTGGCACCGGTGGCCACAAAAATAGATCGGGCTGGCAAGGATTGTTGTTCATCAGTGGCCATCCAAACGCCTTCTTCATCCATCACACGCCACCGGCAGGTCAATGCCTTCACATATCCGTATTCATCTAATAGGACCTTCTCAGGCTCTAACCCTTCAGCGTAATAAATGCCTTCTTCAAAAGCTTTAGCCACTTCCTCATGGTTACGTCGATAAGCCGGGGATTCTTGCATCGTACGACGGTAAGCAATAGTCACACCTCCCCACGCACGAATTAACTTAATAAAATCCGGTTTTCGATCTTCAAGTAAAGCCGCTTCGCGCTCTTGTATCACAAGGTGACCGTGGGATCGATATTCATCTAAGATTTCTAAATCCTGAATGCAAAATTTAGATCTTAGTGTATCTTCTCCCATATCTTCCGCAAGTGTCTGATATTGATTATGTATTTTTTCAACTTGTGCAATATAATACGCTTGTACTTCAGTCGCTGTATCGATGCCTGTTAAGCCACCACCGATAATCACAGCCGGTAGTCGCACTTGTAAATTCGCTAAGCTTGATTTTTTTGCAGCGCCGGTCAGTTGCAAGGCCATTAAAAAATCGTTGGCTTGGCGCATACCAGGAGCCATACTATTTTCCACTTCAAGCTCTCTGGGTAGGCCTGCACCCACAGCCAAAGAGAGATGATCAAAACCTAACTTCCAAGCATCATTAACTTTTAAAGTGCCACCGAAACGAATACTTCCAAATACTTGAAAATAAGGATGTCTGGATAAACTAATGTAGATTAACTTTAAGAAATTTTTATCCCAACGGTTGGTAATACCATATTCAGCCACACCACCAAAGCCGGCCATGACACGATCATCTAGTGCTTCATGCAAATCTCGATATTGATAGATCGGTTCCGAAATTAACTGTTTAGACAATGGTTCAAGCTTCAAACCATCGGTACCCACTACCGCAAAACCTTCCATCAATAAATGATGCGCTAAAGTAAATCCAGCAGGCCCCATTCCCATCACTAACACTTTTAGGCCGTTATAATCTTTGAGAATCCACTGTTCTTGGCGTAACGGATTCCAGCGAGTGAATAAATCGTAAATCTCAACTCCCCAAGGCAAATCTAAGACATCAGTTAAAATGCGTGTTTCAGTCTGCGGAATATTAACGGGTTCTTGTTTTTGATAGATGCATCCTTTCATACAATCGTTACAAATACGATGGCCTGTAGCTGGACACATAGGGTTATCGACCATGACGACTGCCAACGCGGCAATGCCATAGCCTTCCTTCTTTAAAGCATGCATCTCAGAAATCTTCTCATCCAGTGGGCAGCCTGTTAAAGTCTCACCTACAGGATTCACCTTAAGCCCCAGTTCTGGCTGATTTTTTTTAACTGGAAATCCTTTCGAACAGAAATCACCTTCATTCTTATGGCAATAAACACAATAATGAATCTCATCCATAGTTTGCCGCTGAGTCATCCGTGAATCGGTTAGCTTAAAACCATCGCGATGGCGAAATTGTGCAACCGGGCCTTGCAATCGACCAAATTCATCACGGTCAACAGATTGGGTTTCAACCAAATTCGCATAATCTAAATGTTTAGGCAGATGAAAACTCGACCAGCCCTGTACTGCTTTTTGACCTTCACTTGTCGTTAGTACGGCAACACACCATTCGGTAAGTCGGATAATCTCATCTTCATATTGTTCTGGATTTTTTAATAGCAGCTGGCCGTAGTGAGCAACATTTAATTCGCGATCCTCTTTATCTAAACGATATTCTAAGAGTTGCTCTTCAAGCCACTGATCTAAAATATGAAAGTCTAATTGTGCTTGCTGTTTATTAGCCTCACGACGCGCTTTTCGAAGAACATAAAACTTTTTAAAAGCAAATACTGGATTATGCGTGAGCGTTCTTGCTTGAAGTTCAGCCACAGCGTCTTCAATAGCAAATAACTCGGCAACAAATGTCTCTAAAATAGGCCCGCATTGAATGAGTAGCTGGCTGATTTCTGTTATGTTCGTGTTCTGGCCTTGGCGATAGCTTTGCAGTTGCCCTTGCAGCAGTGGATCAGCTTCGCCTAGATAATCAAGAAATGCTTGATCCAACTGGCGCAACCCTGCAGCTGAAAATAATTCTTGAAATTTAAACCCTTTCAGACTAAGTTGTTTATGTGTCACAATGGTGGGATGTCCTTCATGATTCAAACGCATATTGTACCAG
>SDBV01008216.1_pt1 | contig 14120 bp, 13 predicted proteins | sample 2277081 | NCBI WGS metagenome assembly SDBV01 (sample SAMN10402039, study PRJNA504765) | marine sediment metagenome | isolation source: marine sediment core GS10_PC15, 223 cmbsf | place: Arctic Ocean: Southern Knipovich Ridge | collected 2010
CATAAGTAAAGACTTTCCAAGACTTCTTCAATATGTGGGTCAATCATGGTTCCACCTGAGTACTTTCTTTAGCCATTTAACTGATCGCGGTTCGAGAGGCGACTCACAACCACAGCGGGGACACTTGACTTTCTTGCACCCACCGCCGGCAGCGCATCCGGAGCAGCCGGCCAGTGCCGATTCCTCGTCGAAAGACTTTCCGCAAAAGTCGCATCTCATAGGAAATTGCCCATCACGCTGAATGCTGCGTTGGTGGCGAACCCTACAACAAACGCCACCACGATGATTCCCGCTGCCGTCAACAGGGACATCCTCCAGCCACGTTCTTTCCTGAGGATCAGGAACTGGGCCACACAGGGCAGGAACAACGTTAACGTCACGGCTGCAACGGTCAGTTGTGCGATCGTGAGCCCCTGATTCTTATGTAGGTCGAACAGTCCGGCAGCGCCATAATCTCGTCTGAAGAAACCAAACAGGAACGCTACGGAGGCACCATCGGGAAGCCCTAGAAGGTTGACCACGGGGATAAGTCCACGAACCAATATTTGGAAGATGCCCGTAATCTCTCCGAGCCAGATCATGAGGCTGGCAAAAATGAACAGGGGGAAAATCTCTTTGAAGTACCACACCATGCGGGAATACGTCTTAACCACAACATGACTGAGTTTGGGCAGTCGCAGAGGAGGCAATTCCATATAGAAGCTGGGCTTCCTCCCTGGGAGCAGACGGGCAGCAAGCGTCCCGGCTAGTAAGAATACACCACCCACAATGAATCCCCAAGCAAATACAGCCCTGGGATGCAGCGATAGCAGCCCCAATATCACCCCCAACTGTGCGGAACACGGGATCGCCAAGGCCAGGAGGAACGAAGTGATAATCTTCTCGCGTTTAGTCTCCAGTGTCCGTGTGACTATGGTAGCCATGCTGGTACAACCCAGGCCAAGGACTATCGGGATCACCGCCCTGCCGTTCAAACCGATCTTCTTGAAAACGCGATCTATCAGCATCGCTAGACGCGGAAGGTATCCGCTGTCCTCTAGGATTGAAAATGCAATAAAGAACGTCGCTACGATTGGTAGGACGATGGCTACGGCGTACCGAACCCCAAGCGTGAAAATTCCGTACTCTCCGACGAACAGATCCTGAACCAACTGCCACGGGACCACGGCAGTAACTAGCTTTATTATCCAAGGATTGATGTGCTTTTCGAAGATGCCGGCCTCGATGAAATCGACAAGCGTTCCCGCCCCGAACCCGCCAACGAACTTAAACAGCCCGAAGTACAGCACAAGCAGCAGAATAGGAATGCCTGTCAGCGGATGCATGCATATACGAGAAAGTCTTTCTCGAAATCCAATCGACTGGTCAGTTGGGAAATTTGCAACCTCTCCGAGAATGCGATCCGCATTTTCCTTGAGGGCCAATGTCGCGTGGTAATGTACGGAATGTTTCAGTTCGGAACGGGCCTTCGCGGTAGTTTTGAGCAACTGCTCGGCCTGCTCCTTTTCAAGCTGCTGGGTGATCTGACGAACCTCGTCGGGATCCTCCTGCAGCAGCAGCAAAGCTCTCGTACGAGCAGAGATGCCGTTTGACTGATCGAGCATCGCGGCAACGTCAGCGACGTGATGTTCCAATTCCAGGCCGTAATCGACGTTTCCGGGAGCCTGCGAGTCAGACTCACTTTGACAGACAACTTCGATTAAGGATGCGAGTTTCGTGATTCCCTCCCCGCTGGTGGCGACCGTTTCGACGACGGGAATGTTCAATAGTTTCTCGAGCCGTTCAACGTCGATCTCGATGCCAAGATTCCTTGCTTCGTCGGCCATGTTCAGCGCGAGAATCACCGGGATACCAGCCTCAATGAGTTGCAACGTTAAACCGAGCATCCGCTCGATATTCTTCGCGTCAACGACGTGTATAACGGCGTGGGGCTTTTCAGTCATCAGGACAGCCCGAGCGACCCGCTCTTCCTCGGTGATAGCGGAAAGCAGGTACATTCCAGGTGTGTCCACCACCTCATAGTGTCCCTCAAGAAATTTGGAACGACCACGAGATACTTCCACTGTCGTTCCTGGATAGTTGGAGACCGTAACATATCGCCCGGTCAGTCTGTTAAAAATCGCGCTTTTTCCAACATTGGGGCTTCCGACAAGGACGATTTGCGCAAGTCCACTTGGAGACTGCTGCGTTTTCTCGCAGCATCCGTTGCCTCTGAATCTCTTAAGCAATCCTGTCATTCCCATAGTTCTGCTCTCCCGTATCTCTATCCCAGGCAACCAACTGGCTGATCCCGGCAGGAGGATCATTTTGTAAGAATAAGCTTGCTGTTCCTCGTGATGCGCAGGCGATATTCCTCATCTCGATAGATCAATTTCAGTTCGCGGGTTCCGGCAAAGAGCACTTCCGCATCGAGAGTTATCGAAGCCTTTGACCTGGCCCGGCATTCCGCCGGAAAATCATCTCGCATTAAGTTGGATCGTTTTATGGGCATCATTGCGTTGGTATCCATCCCGCTTGTCCTTTAATTATCTGCCTTGTTCAAGGGGCAAGTGGCCCCAAGACATTCCAGCCCGCAGCTGGGGCACAGCTCGTCGGTCGTGTTACTGCAATCGGGACACTCCTCTTGAATTCCTTCTTCCAATGCGCCCTGTGGATGATTCCGTCGCCAAAACTCCAACAACGCGGACAACCGCCTCGCCGTTGGCGCCTCAATCAAGTATTCCAGCTGGCAACTCTCGCGATGTGACTGCTCGACAGAAAGACCGAGAATCTCTGTAAGGAATTGCTCTACAACCTCGTGTCGGGCACGGAGGCTCGCAATCGCGCAACGGCCCATGTCTGTGAGAATGAAAAAATGGTTCTCGTCTTGCTCGACATAACCAGTCGATTTCAGCGATTGCATCGCCACAGAAACGCTGCCCCGTGTAATCCCGAGAGTCCGGGCAATGTCGGCCACCCGAGCATAACCCCGCTGCTCAATAGAATCACCTGCAGCAAGCAGATGGTGAGTTGCGCTATGGCTCAGACCATGAACTGTAAATTTTCTTTGTGCCCGTATCATGGTGATTGAGTATACAACCACCTGTTTGGGTAGCCAAACATTTATTAAAAAATCCAACAAATTTTAGCTCCGGCTGCCGAGTGGCCTAAACAGCATCCTCCCGACCGGTGCTCTGAGAGGTCGCCGAATAATGGTTTGGGCTTGCGAAGTTGCATGAGTGAGTTATACTTATACCGGGTATGAGTATAGTGGAGATATTAAATGGCACTATGTGGCGGCGATCACAAAAAATTACTGGACCGGATCAATCGCATTGAAGGGCAAATTCGCGGGCTACGAAAGATGGTCGAGGGTGATCGCGACTGCTTTGAAGTCCTCAAGCAGATTTCGGCGGTTGGCGGCGCTTCCCGCTCGTTGGGTATGGTAATCCTGGAAGATCACCTCAAGGGATGCGTCTCCGAAACGATCCGCGGTGAAGGCGAACACGACGAACTGATCGGACAGGTAATGGACGTCTTTAACCGCTTCAGCAAATGACAGGAGTTTAGCCGCGATGATCGGACGATTCTCTCAGCTTGGCGTCTACCGCGAACTGCTGCGGTCGTGGGATTTTCGCAGGATTGCGATAGCCGGCATGCTGGCAGCGGCCAGTTATCTTTGGGATTACGTCTCTGGCGGGAGCACCCTCGTCGGTATGGGCTTGGCACTTGCGTCGGTTGCCATCAACGGTGTTCCCATTGTATGGTGTGCAATCCGCGGCCTCATTCAGTGGCGGGTCAACGTGGATGAGTTGGTTTCCCTGGCTATTATCGCAAGCCTGATCCAGGGCGAGTTCCTGACAGCGGCAGTGGTCAGCTTCGTCATGGTCCTGGGGGCACTCATCGAGGAGGCGACGAGCGATTCTGCCCGCAAGGCGATCGAGGCCCTCATCAAGATCGCTCCTGAAACCGCAACCCTGCTCATTGGCTCCGAGGCCAAGACGGTACCCGTCAGTGAAGTTCGAGTCGGTGATCTGCTGCTTGTCAAGCCGGGAGAGCGGATCCCCGTCGATGGGATGATCCGCAGCGGTGAGACCTCGGTTGACGAATCTTCCATGACGGGCGAGCCGATCCCGCAAGAGAAAACCCAAGGCAGTACACTCTACGCCGGCACGCTGAACCAGAACGGTGTCGTCGAGGTTCAGGCGACACGGATCGGGAAAGACACAACGCTCGGCAAGGTGATTCGGCTGGTATCCGACGCCGAGACACACAAGCCGCAGGCTGTGCGCATCATCGACCGCTACGCCCGCTGGTTCACGCCGACGATTCTGGCTTGTTCGGCCCTTGCGTGGTGGATAACTGGAGACCTCGGCCGCGCTATCACCGTTCTGATCGTCGGCTGCCCGTGCGCACTGATCCTGGCAGCTCCGACGGCAATTGTGGCTGCCATCGCCCGAGCCGCCAAGTCGGGTGTCCTGGTCAAAGGCGGAGTCTTTCTGGAGGAGGTCGGTCGGGCCGATACCGTCCTGTTCGACAAGACGGGGACGCTTACCGAGGGCAAGCCTCGAGTGGATGATGTAACAGTCATTGACGGCGTCGACAAGGACTATGTCCTTTCTGTGGCAGCCAGTGTGGAGCAAAACAGTACGCACCCCTTAGCCCGCGCGGTGTTGAAAGCGGCTCACTATGCCAAAGTTACAGTCTGTCGTGCAGAGAAAATGCTTACCCAGATCGGCCTGGGGGTGCGGGCACGAGTTGATGGACGTCTAATCGAGGTAGGAAGCGTGTATCTCGGTGGAGGGAGCATCAACGTCCCTGCGGCGATGCAGGAGACGCTGGAACAGTACAAGAGCACCGGCGCTACCCCGCTGGTAGTTTACCGGGACAAGAATCCAATCGGAATCCTCAGTGTAGCAGATCACATTCGCCCCTCAGCGAAAGACACTGTCGATCGCCTGCGCGAACTTGGAATCCAGCATATTTCACTGTTAAGCGGCGACCACAAGAAGTCGGCTTCCATGGTCGCCGAGGCAATCGGCCTCACCAGCGCGCACTGGGAACTGAAACCTGATGAGAAGCTCGATATCATCAACCAACTGCAGGCTTCGGGTAAGAAGGTGATTTTCGTCGGGGATGGCATCAACGACGCACCTGCCCTGGCTGCGGCCAATGTTGGAATTGCCATGGGTGCGGCCGGAACAGACGTGGCCCTGGAGACCGCCGACATCGCCTTGATGAATGACAACATCAAAAAAATACCGTTCATAATCCGCCTGGGTCGAAGAACGTTGCTGATCATCAAGTGGAACATAGCCTTTGGCCTGGCGTTTAATGTCTTCGCTATGCTGGCAAGCGGCGCTGGGTATCTGACCCCCATAATGGGAGCGGTCGTCCACAATATCGGTTCGGTTCTTGTGGTAGTATCTTCAGCAAGCATTGCATTTACTGGAGAAGATACTCGCCCCTCATAGCTCGCCTGCGTCCCTGCCGAAAACTCCGTCCACTTGCTGGCCGCAGTTCACTGGTGCAGCCACAGGTTTAGCCTCCTTGAAGCAGCGAATGAGGGCTCGCGTCCCGGAGATCAGCAGAATCGAAAGCGGCATGATAACAAAAATGATTTCCATTGCCCATATCCCTAGAAAAGCCACAGGGGAGTCGCCCACGTTTGGACCCTCAGCGCGATGTGTTGTCATAAATACAAAACGCAGGACAAAAATATAAATGTACAAGGACCACAGAATCACAATGGGTATCATTGCCAGCACGGTCGCAATTCGCTGATAGAATTTCACGAGAAAAACGGGAAGGAACCACAGAAGGTATACTATGTATTGAAGGGGGTTTCCCTGCATTGCAACCAAGGCCAGCAGGAGTATGCCGTACACACAGTAGAAGGTCCAGAAGAACCGCTCCTTGCGAGGTTTCTTTTCCGCAGTCTGAATTTCCAAATCCACTTCGTGGGCCGGGCTTTCGCTCATCTGTAATCCTTCAACAAGGATTTGTCTAATATGTTGCAGGCTTAACTAATTAGTCTAATGACTCTTATACTGCACAAGCTACTGATCGGTTCAATTCAATTCCTGTTAACAAGCAAAAGGTAGCTCAAAGGCCAGGACAGGGGGTGAATCTATTGCAGCTTCTGGAAGGCCACTGGAGAACGTGGTACTTGGCGTTTGAAATTATTGCCGGAGGTGGGACTCGAACCCACACTATGTTGCCATAACGGGATTTTGAATCCCGCGCGTCTGCCAATTCCGCCACTCCGGCCGTTGGTCAATGCGAATCAACCGCAAAGCTGACCTGCCCTTCCCATCCTAAAGCTTGCAGCCGGTTCGGGCAAGGCAAGGGCTGCTTGAAAACTATAAATCCAACGGCGAGACGTAATCGCCCTTTTCGCCCTTAAGCTTTGCCAGGCGTTCCCGTTGGATGTTAAGTGCCTCGAAAACGATCTCCGGAGTATCGGCGATCTCACGGTAAATCTTCTTAATCCGGTCGATCTTGGCCAGGTTCTCCGGAATGCGAATGGTGAACTGCTTGACGTAATCGGCCTGGGTGTATTCGACGTCCTGGTGCTCGGTGAAAAGCCTGGCCAGGTCTTCATATTTGGGGATCAACCCGGTCGGGGATTCGATAGCATCGACATCGCCGTGAACGCGAAGCTCCATCCACTTTACCCAGATTCCCTTATCCAGTTTGCCGTTTAGGTACTGGCCAGCTTCGTCTTTCAGGAAGTAGTTCGTCGCGAAGACAAGCGGGCTGGCCTTGACATCATTGACGAAGTCCAGGTTGTTCCGGAGATACTTACCGATCGGGATTGCGATAAATTGCATGAGGCTCATCAGGTCGAACTTACGCACGCCGGCCTGGCCGATAACGGTCGCCGTCGTTTCGGATTCCAGCGAAGCGCCCATGGTTACGATGCCGTGTACCCAGTCGAAACTTTGCTGAACGGGCACGGCCGTGTCGGAATCCCTTCCACCATAGATAATGCCGCCGACGGGCACGCCGGTCGGGTCGTCTGCGCGGGGGTCGAGATTCTCGAGATTCTTCATCGAAACTGCATAACGGGCATTCCAGTGCGATGCGGGGATCTCACCACCGGCTGCATCGGTCTTGCCCTTGGTCCACTGGCCTGAATGGTTCTGGCCATCGGCAGGCAGTTCCTGGCCCATGCCGTCCCAATAAGGGTTGCCGTCTTTAGTGAGGATATTAGAGAAAACAACCTCGCCAGGATTGGTCAGAATCTTGTAAATGACGGGATCGTCTTTGGTGTTGACGTCGCGGATGATGCCGAAGATGCCGCTTTCGACATTCACGCCGCGCACCTCGCCGTCGATTACCCGGAAGTAGGCCAGGTCGTCGCCGACGATCGTCTCGCCCGGAAGCATTGCAGTCGAGGTCTTGCCGCAACCGCTGGGGAATGCACCGGCGAAGTAAGTCACGCGATCCGACGGGCCATTGACGCCCATGAGGAACATATGCTCAGCAAGCCAGCCTTCGCGGTCAGCCTTGCGGATGGCCAGGCGAAGCGAAAGCTTCTTAAAACCGACAGTGTTGCCCGCATACTGCGTGTTGGCGCTGTAGACGAGATCCTCGGCGATGTCGATATAGATACGACGCTTGTCGACGTCGATGCTTGTCATATCATCTGCGACGCGGCCTGAGGTGTGAACGACCTTGAAGAAATCGCTACTGTCGCCGATCCGCTTGAACTGCTCGTAGCCGCTGCGGTAAAGCAGGTCTTCGCTGTGGCAGACATAGGCAGAATCAGTCACCTGAACCGCGGAAATACTGAAAGGCGAGTCAACCGGTCCGAGGCAGAAGAAACGTACGTATGCCTGCCGACCGGCCATGGAACCGTCCATAATGCCGCGAACTTCAGCAAGCCCTTCGTCTCGTGCGACGGAGTTGAGCTTAGCGCCCAGATCAAGGCCTTCGGGAAGTAAGTACTTGGTATTGGCTGGGTCGCGGCCCTGATCCTGATAGCCGTCGAAGTGGATCGTCTGGCCTTGGAGGTTCAGCTTCGTTTCCTCGCCGAGAGCGATGGCTTGTTGGCGGACGAACTCGATGTCGGCCGGGTCGTCGGAACAAACCTTAACCGAATCGGGCTTGCCAAGTTCTATTGCATCGGCCACGAATGCGTGGAGATTATCATTATCAATCGCCTCTAACTTGGCGAAACTGTCGGCGTCCATCAATGGCTTTAGGATTTGTGCAAATTGGTCTTTCATAGTTCTTTCTCGTTGAGGTGTTGCGCAGAAAAATGCTGGAACTTCTCCGGCTGCCGCCGATCTACAGGGACCGACCCCGGTTCAATCTGAAGGCGGTCCTGAATTTATACAAAAACCCCTGCTCGCTGTCAAGAGCCTTATTCGTGGGAGTTAGCTGACCTACCTGGTGTTATGTTATCTGTAGCCCTGTGTCCGCAGGCCGTCATGAAGCGTCGGGCCGTGACGGTCGAGGCGGGCTCGCTCAGTCAGCAACAGCACAAGGACAGTCACCCAAGCCAGGATCGCCAACGGAATGATAATCGCAAGCGACAAGCTGGAGACTTTCTCGCCCAGGCTTGCCCCCTCGGGCAGGCCGGTTGAGGCCATCAGGATATCGTGGGGAGCATAGACCGCCTTGCCGACAGCCATCGCACCCAGTGCCGATACCAAACCCTGGCACATAGCCGACACCCACGCCCATGAATCGCTTATCTTCTGCCTGGAACTATAGAAAACCAGTGCCAGCGAAAGTATCAGCCAAACCAGGCCTACCGCATCGATACCGAAGCCGTAATCGACGAAGACCCACTTGACCAGGCGCGTCCCTATCGGCAGGTCGGCATCGCCAAGCTGATAAACTCCCTGGGCCAACATGAGCCGCTGGACCAGAAACCTGCTAGCCCCAGCCACCAATGCCCAAACAAGATACGCCAGCCCGGAAAAAGCCAAAGCTAATCCAACATCAAGCCGAGTGGTTCTGCGAAGGTGACCTAACATGCCAACATTACAACGCGCAACAACAACACGGTCAATCGAAACTCTACTTACCTGAGATGATTCGCTGCGTGTCGCGGGCGATCATCAGCTCTTCGTTGGTCGGGATAATCAGTACCGGCAAGGACGATTTGTCGGTTGTAATCGGCCCGGTCTGACCATTGATGGTGGTCTCGTTGAGTGCAAAATCGCCCAGGATACCCAGTGGGGCAAGCTGCTGGCATAGATCCCAGCGAATCGGAGCCGCATTCTCGCCTATTCCGCCGGTAAGCACTATCGCATCCAGGTCGGGCAGGATCGCATGGTAGGAACCGATATATTTGGCCAGTCGATAAACGAAAATCTCCGTCGCCAGTTTTGCCCCCTCATGGCCAGCATCGCGGGCGACGAGCAAATCTCGCATATCATTGCTCAATTCGCTCAAGCCCAGCAGGCCTGATTCTCTATTGAGGGCCATGTCTATCTGCGCGGCCGCCATTCCACGCGAGCGCAAGTAAAAAATGATGGCAGGGTCTATATCGCCGCTGCGAGTGCCCATTACCAGCCCTTCCAGCGGAGTCATACCCATCGAATGATCGATCGCCTTGCCCCCTGCCACTGCCGTCATCGAACAGCCATTACCCAGATGAGCAGTGATAAGGTTAACCTGATCTACCGATTTGCCCAGAATCTCCGCAGCACGAAATGTAACGTAGCGATGGCTTATCCCGTGGAAGCCGTACCTGCGAACGTGATGTTCCCGATACCAGGATGCGGGAACTGCGTATCTGTAGGCCCTCGGCGGGAGAGTCGCCAGGAAAGCAGTATCGAACACCGCCACCTGCTCCGCATTCGGAATAGAGAAAACCGCAGCCATGATCCCAGAAAGGTTCGTCGGGGCATGAAGCGGAGCAAGTGCTTTATTCTGATGGATGATAGAGAGGATCCTCTCGTCGATCATCGAAGAATGGGTAACCTGCTCACCGCCATGGACCACGCGATGGCCAACTCCGTCGATCTGATCGACACTATCCAGGACACCGATCTCGGGGTCAACCAGTGCATCGATAACGACCTTCATCCCAAAGGAATGGTTGCGTGCTGAAACGCGTTTTTTGACATTCCTGTCGTTTATATGGGTATTATGGCGGAGTTTGGCTTCATCCGTGCCGACCCTCTCAAGGATGCCCTTTGCAAGGACCGACTCGCCAGCCATGTCGAAAAGCTGGTACTTAATGGAACTGCTGCCGCAGTTAACAACAAAAATCCTCATCTTAAGCCTCTTTTTCAAAGGCCAATCGCCCTGATCCGACCGATACAATGGGTATGGGACGGCTTTTTGTGACTCTGCGCCAAAGCCACCCATTTGTCAAGATTTAGACCTGAATATTACGTTGCTTAGATGATTTCTTGACGTTTTTCGCAAGAAATAATAGTATTTAGAAGGTACCCGGCTTTTACCCGGGCCTCGGCAAGGGATTGGACCGGAAGCCCTACAACTAGTGGAAAAAAAGTTTACAAAGGATTTTAAGCACTTCTTTATCCGTGGCTTGGCAGCTGTACTGCCGGCAATGCTTACGGTGATGATCCTTCTGTGGGCCGTCGGTTTCGTTTACAACTATTTAGGCAGATATATTAATCACGGTGTACAATGGATTGTAGTGCAGGCCCAGTCTATCGTGGCTGGGGATTTTAACCTGAGGGGTACCGATGCGTACTGGGACTCGGTCAAGGATATCTGGCAGGGCTACCATCTTTCTTTCATCGGATTCGTACTGGCATTTGTCGCGATTTACATGTTTGGTCGGTTCCTTGCCAGCTTCGTCGGCAGGAGCCTCTGGATTGTGGCTGAGCGTACGATCTTACGTACGCCGGGTGTTAAGCAGATTTACCCCTCGATCAAACAGGTTACAGATTTCCTGCTCGCACAGCGTCAGTTGGAGTTTTCAGGCGTGGTTTCCGTTGAGTATCCAAGAAAAGGTATATGGTCCCTGGGCCTGGTAACAGGGCCTGGGATGCGAACATTGACAGAAGGATTAGGCTCGGAGCTATTGACAGTGTTTATCCCTTCGAGCCCAACCCCTGTAACCGGATATACGATAACCGTCAGGCGGGACGAAGTAATTGACCTGCCAATAAGTATTGACGATGCGCTGAAGTTCACGGTCAGCGGCGGACTGATCAAGCCTCCCACCCAGAGGTTGGTTGGACAGCCCAATAATAACCACGAACAAAATTTTTCTTACGGCGCATCCAGTGGGAAGGAGAAACCAGAATGATTGTCACGATCAATGCCAGGCATATGGATGTAACAAATGCCATCCGAGAATATGTAGACTCTAAGGCATCAAAACTGCCGAAATATCTGGATGATATTCACTCAATCGAGGTAACTCTCGATATTGATGGAGAAAAACCTTTTGTAGAAATAGTAGTCCAGGCCCGTCGAAAGCATACATTCGTCGCCTCGCAAAGAAATAACGACATGTATGCCTGCATAGACGGCTGCCTGAGCAAGATCACCGAACAATTGCGTCGCCACAAGGACAAAATACGCTCTCACCAAAGCACAAGCCGAAGCGAACAGATCAGCTGATCCGGTCGCACTCGGTCAAATCTTTGTTGGCTAGTTTTTAAGGTCGGTATTTACGCCGACCGGTCTCAGCCTGTACACTTACGCTGGAATCAGATTTGACAAGAGACCTGAATCTCACAGGAGTGCAGTATGAAGCTATCGGACATCATGATCACCGACGCGATTGTGCCTGAACTTAAAGCCACAACGCGCGACGAGGCGATTATCGAACTAATCGAGTCTCTCGTTGAAAACGGAGCGATCTCAAAAAAGTCCGCCAAAGATACTATTAAGGCGGTGTTGGATCGGGAATCCCAAGCCACTACTGGAATAGGCAAGGGAATCGCGCTTCCTCACGCTAAGCTTAAATCAATCAAGGCGCCCATTGGCACTATTGGACGGTCGCCGACGGGGATTGATTTTTCCGCACTGGATGCCAAACCGGTCTACTCCGTGATCCTGCTGCTGTCGAGCCCCGATAGTCCCGACGAACACCTCCAGGCCATGGAGACGATCTTCAAACATGTCCAGCGGGATAATTTCCGGAAGTGGCTCAGGCAGAGCGGGTCGAAGGACGAAATTATCGAATTGTTAAAAGACTCCGATGAACTGGCCTAGAGCTGGCTTGAAATCGAGGGGGCTAAGCGGGAACAATGAGTTGCCGATAAAAGAACGAGAAGTTGAAATCATCAATAAGTATGGCTTGCACGCCAGGCCTGCAATGCAATTGGTGGAACTTGCGAACCAGTTCTCCGCCAGGATCGAACTATCTAATGGGGCGCTGACAGTTGACGCCAAAAGCATTATGTCAGTTATGCGCCTGGCAGCGACACAAGGTTCGACTTTAAATATCCTCGCAGATGGGGAAGACGCCGAACAGGCCCTGACTTTAATGACGGGGCTATTCAGTGATGGCTTCGGGGAATTGAACGAATAAACGGCCCCGGAGGCTCGGAAGTAGCATGACGTAGTCGCCCTGCGCAAAAAAAATAAACCAAATTATGAAAACGAAAAAAGGCATAGGGGTCTCCCCCGGCGTGGCAATTTCGCCCGTTGTAGTGATCGATACGGAAGAGTTTGACATTCCGGAACGACACGTGCCCGTTGACCGCGCCCGTTCTGAGTTGGAAAGGTTAAAGCAAGCCCTCAAACGCTCTCAATTGGAAATAAAAGACCTCCAGAGACGCACCATCGAGCGAATTGGCCAGGAGACAGCCAAGATATTCGACTTCCACATCGGGATGCTTAGCGACAAAAGCCTGCTGGATAAATTCTCGGAAATTATAATCGGTGGAAACGTCACCGCTGAGTATGCGGTAGCGACTGTCCTGCGGGGCTATGCAAAAGACTTTCTGTCCATGCCCGAATATCTGGCTGAGCGGGTAAAAGACGTCTATGACATCGAAAAGCGTCTGCTGCGAAACCTCACAGGCCAGCGCCGGCAGTCCCTTTCGCATCTGGAAAGAGACGTAATCGTTCTGGCACACGACTTGACGCCATCCCAGACCGCCAGTATGGACCGCAAGCATGTTTTGGGCCTGGCCATCGATGCAGGTGGGCAGACCTCACACACCGCCATTGTAGCCAAAGCTCTGGGAATACCGGCAGTGGTTGGCCTGAATGACCTAACAGGCGAGGTCTCCGGCGGAGACACCGTCATTATTGACGGTTCGCACGGGCTGGTCGTAATTAACCCCGACGATGAGACCATCGACCGGTACCGCCGGTTCGCTCAGCAACAGATCGAGTTCGTCCATAGCCTCGACGCCCTTCGCGACCTTCCTGCCATCACAAACGATGGCCACGAAGTTAAACTGTTAGGCAATATCGAATTCCCCGAAGAAGCTACAAGCGTCCTGGAAAAAGGCGGCGATGGCATCGGCCTATATAGGACTGAATTCCTCTACCTCGGAGCCGACGAAGAGCCAAATGAGCAGCAGCATTACGATGCCTACCGAAGCGTAATTGAACAATGCGGCGATCTGCCCATCGCGATTCGAACGCTCGACCTTGGCGCCGATAAATACACCCAGTCACGAGCCAAAACTCCGGAGCGAAACCCGTTTCTGGGCTGTCGGTCGATCCGCTTCTGTTTGCAGAACTTGCCAATGTTCAAAACCCAGATCCGCGCTATTTTGCGTGCCACGATCGGGTCGCAGGCATCGATGATGTTCCCGCTGATTACTAATATGCTGGAACTGAAACAGGCAAAGACGATCGTCAGAGACGTAGCCGAAGATCTGGAAGAAGAAGGCATCGAATACCGCAACGACGTGCCGATCGGTATGATGGTTGAGACCCCCGCAGCCTGCCTGCAGTGCGATGCTTTCGCCAAGGAAGTCGATTACTTCTCAGTCGGCACGAACGACCTGGTCCAATACACCCTGGCCGTCGACCGCAGCAATGAAAAGGTAGCTTCACTGTTTTCGCCAGCGCACCCGGCAGTTTTGAAACTGCTGCGAGAGATTTTGCGATGTGGGCAGCGACACGATGTACCTGTAAGCGTCTGCGGCGAGATGGCCGGCGATCCAACATTTACATTACTTCTGCTGGGACTTGGCTTGCGGAGTTTCTCTGCAGCCCCCCCGGCAATACCGGAA
>SDBV01008217.1_pt1 | contig 14116 bp, 13 predicted proteins | sample 2277081 | NCBI WGS metagenome assembly SDBV01 (sample SAMN10402039, study PRJNA504765) | marine sediment metagenome | isolation source: marine sediment core GS10_PC15, 223 cmbsf | place: Arctic Ocean: Southern Knipovich Ridge | collected 2010
GCGATGGCGGTGGTACGGCATCCCGGCCATCGGCATTCCGACGATTCGCCCAATATTAGCCTGCGAATCGCAAGAAAATGATGCACGTGGTGAACTGCCAAGTTCAAATTGAGAACTGCTGGCAGTCGCTGCAACCCAGTTGAAAAAGTTAGCGGGAACGAACTATACTACACACTGACTCAAGGAGGCCTTAGATGAGCAAGGGAAAAGACAAGAAAAAAGCGGATGCAAAGAAAAAACCGCAAAAATCCCTCAAAGAAAAACGAAAAGCAAAGAAAGAAAAGGATCGTCCGGCTCGCTGAGCAGTGGTCGAGGGTATGCTCTGCTTTTACATTCTACCGGCTATTTCATCACGCCGTACCGGTAGCCGGCTTCAATGTAACGCTCCGCATTGGCCAGGAAGAGATCCGTCGGGCGTTCATGCGGCCCCGCGGAGGGCATGAGAACCACGTTGTGCCTGCCGTTTTCTTCGATTGCAATCCGAACAATCTCATCGATCTCAGCGGGCTGCCTGGTTTCCATATCGAGGAACTCGATGTTCCCGAAAAAAACCAACTTCCCGTCGTAAGCTTTCTTTAGCTCTGCGATATCTGCATCACCCTGAGGCTCGGGCTCCACGGGGTCCGTCGAATCCACGCCCATAGCTACGAACGAATCAAGCAGCGATCGGACCCTTCCATGACAATGCACGTGTATCTTTGCTTCGGGGTCCGCTTCTTTGATGCGGCGCATTATCTCGCCGTCATAGGGTACGACCCATTCATCCCACTGGGCGGGGCCCATCATGGGGGGCGACGCACGTTCGACCCCGTTGAAGTGCCAGCAGGGCCCCACGCCTTGTGACAGCTGCCAGCCGACCTTTTCCCCCGTCCGCCTCAACCATGTGTCGGCCAGTCTCCTTATGAGGCCCGGTTCCAGCACGATCCACTCCAACAGCAGTTCGAATGACATTACACCACAGAGCATGGCGACCATGCTGACAACGCTGCCCCCGCCCACGGCATTCTCCCCCATCTCCGCGCGATGCCTGCGGAACGCGTCGTACCCTGCTGCGTCGGGAGGCTGGAATTCATAGGGTACACTGAGCAGCCTGTCGACGTCCTCCGGACACTGTACAGGCTTGTGCATGTCCCACTTGGTGAAGATGCCCTCGTCTTCGTCGTACACATGTCGAAGGTCGCCCTTGGGAGTGTGCAATACCGTCGTGTAGCGAGTCCGCGTGTCGGAGAGTCGCTCCGGGGGCAACTCTTCGATGTGTTCCTGCGGGGCCTCGAGAAAACGCTGATAGCTCTGCGGCTCGAAAACGCGCGGGATTCCGACTTTGTTGTAAGGCGGCCGCCGGTCGCAGAACCGCTGGACCAGGCGAGCTATTTTGCGGAACCGCTCCTCGTCGCGCCAGTCTCCGAGCTCGACGTCGTCGATATCGCCATCGGGCGACCAGGGGATAGGTGAGATAACAGGGACGCGATCGACCCTTTCTCTTCGAAAGGTGCCGCAGACCCTGCGGCACGACGCTTCGTAGTCGTAGCTGTCGTTGCTTGTTGACATGTAGATCTCCGATTCAAAACACGGTAAACGATAGAAGAAGCGCTCGACTGCGTCAAGCGCTCGCTGGGCGCATCGGTTGCAAAATGTCGCTTGACATTACATTCGCGCCGGTATATACCCGAGATTATTCGCATACGCAAGCTATCCGCGCGCGGCGGCGTGCGCAGAGTCGGCTAACTGACCGAGTTATGCTAAGGCTGAAAAAGCCATCCAGACTCGCACGATTCTGGATGGCTTTTTTTTTGGAGGATCGAATGTTTCAGCGCATGCTCATTCTCCTGACCTATCTGTCCGTCACGCTGGTGATCGGTTTGATCTACCGTCGTCGGGCCAGGACAAGCAACAGCGAGTTTTTTCTGGCCGGTAGAGGCGTGTCGAAACTGCTGCTCTTCTTTACAATGGCGGCTACTAACTTCAGCGCTTTTACCGTATTCGGGTTTTCCGGCGCGGGCTACAGGATCGGCTATGCCTTCTACCCCGTCATGGGGTTCGGTACAGGCTTCATGGCTCTGGCGCTCTACATTATCGGCGGAAAAATCGTGCGTCTGGCCCGCAAACGCAACTACATTACCCCCGCGGACTACATAGCAGACCGCTACGGCTCGCAGGCGCTCAAACGGCTCGTTTCGTTGATCATGATCGTTTTCACTTTGCCCTACCTGGCGCTGCAGGCGATTGCCAGCGGAAACTCGCTCGAGTCGCTGGTCGGCATACCGTACCTGGGCGGAGCGCTGTTGATCACGGTCTTTGTGGTCCTCTATGTGACTTTGGGCGGGTTGCGCTCGATTGTGTGGACGGACCTCGTTCAGGGCCTCATGATGATCGTTTTTATCACCGCGGCGTTCGCCATCATCGCCCACAACAGCGGGGGTTTCGTCCGGACCCATACGGAAGTGTACCGCCGATTTCCTGACCTCTTCTCCCGTCCGGGAAACGGCGGGGCCATGCAGCCGGGAATCTGGTTCGGCTACATGTTTCTTTGGTTCGTGTCGGTTCCCATGTCTCCTCAGATTTTCCAGCGGTTCATAGCAGCCAAGAACCGGAGCTCTCTCAAGCAGACCGTTATCCTCTATCCCCTTATCACCACTTTTCTCTTCTTCCTGACCGTGTCCATCGGTGTTATGGGACGGCTGACGTTTCCCGATCTGCCGGCGGCCATGTCAGACACCATTTTCCCGCTGCTGCTGGGCAGGTACGCAGGAGTATTCCTGAGCACACTGCTGCTGACCGGCAGCATAGCGGCCCTCATGTCCACCATGGACTCCCAACTGCTCACCATGACGTCCATGATAACCATCGATTTCATGAACATGCAAAGCCGGCAGGTGCGAAACAGGATACTGAAGGAGCGCCTGATCGTGGTGGCATTAGGGGCGATTGCTTTCCTGATCGCCATCAGACCTCCTGAAACCATCCTGGACTTCATCAGCGCCACGACGTTTAGAGGGCTCAGCGTTCTGGCGCCGACGGTGATCGGCGGGCTCTACTGGCAAAAGGCCAACCGGTACGGTGCCATTGCGAGCATTCTGGTCGGAGAGCTGTTGGTATTTAGCAACTACTTCGGGCTCTGGTCTCTTCCCGGCATACGGCCGGTGGTGCCAATCGTTGTGGTGACATCGGCGGTCTTCGCCGTGGTCAGCATTTTCACCCGCTCGTCCGGGGAAAACAAGCACATCGTATTTTCGCTGCAAAAACGATCCGGGATTTGGGCCGTCATTTTCCTGGTTTTCTTCGCCGCGGGCCACGATTTCTGGAACTGGGGCCGCACCCCGACCCTGGTGGCCGGTCTGCCTCTATGGGTATGGTATTACATCGGCCTGGGCGTGCTGATGTCTGTTCTGTTCGCCGTATACCTGAAAGACCGCAGAGTGTGAGGGCACTGCCCGATGTGCCGTGCGGGCTAGAGCGAGAAGGTCATGCCGAATAAAATGCCCAGAGAGCTCCAGTCGACCGCGTTGAGACGTGTCTCCGCAGGCAAGCCGCCGGCTAAAAAAGTACGATCCACCCCCGCTCCCGCCGCCCATTTCATATAAAAAACGCTGGCGTAGAGCGACCAGGTCTCGAGGATGGTAACTCCCACCCCTCCGGAGACGTTAATGCCGTGCCCGCTGGACAAGTGCTCGAAGCTATTAGGGTGCTCGAAGTCCGTCCGCAGGTTCCAATCCGCGGTAGCGTGGTAGTAAAAGACTCCGTGGAACTCGGCCGCCGCAAACAGCCGAAACCAATCCAGCTGAAGATCCAACTCGAGCCCAGCCCAGGCGCTCCACCAGTGGGCTTCGTAGGTGCTTTTGAGCCCTTCGAAGGCGCCAAGAGGGGGAATGGTTTGATATCCGTCTGTCATGCGCAGGTTCTGCTCGTGAAAAGCGAAACCGGCCAGGGGTGTGAGGTCCAAGATTCCTTCGGCGATCCTAATGCGGTATCCAACGCCAAGGGCGAGATCCAGGACGCTGCCGCTGTCGCTCCTGTTGTCCGAGCGGGAGAACTCGTTCGTTCTGTTGTCACCCAAATAGTCGGAATCTCGATTCTGGCCCTCGAAAATCCAGCCAGAGCCGATGGATGCCCTAAGAGCCGCATTGTATATGTAGACCGCCGTCGTAACCTCGAGGTGGTATATTCTCAGATCGGTCCAGGTCAGCTCGGACAGGATGTTGGGGTTTTGACCGCTCGTGTCGCCCGCTATGCTCCAACTCAGGTTATCTACGCGATACCCTGTCACCAGGCTCAGGTCGAGATCTACAATGTCCTGTCCTTCTCCGGGAGCAGCGGCCAGCAGCAACACAAACAAGAAGACGAGGGGGTGAATCCGTTTCATGCGATGTAGATACCCACCGGAAAAGGGTGACGGCAGATGAAGCTGCGTACGATCAAAGCGGCACCTCGTGGGCGCCGTCCGACGGCTCGACCTCCAAAACGTCACAGGGGTGACCGAACTCACCTTCGTACGCTGCCGCAAGGGCGCGTCCGACTTGCTCGACATCCCGCGGGCAAAGCAGCGCGACAATGCTGCCCCCGAAGCCCCCGCCTGAAAGCCTTGCACCTAACACGCGGGAGTCGGATTTGGCCGCGTCTACCAGAAAATCCAGCTCGGCGCACGAGTTCTCAAAATCGTGTCGAGAACTTTCATGAGAAGCATACATCAGCTTCCCGAATTCGGCAAGCCGGCCACGCTCGAGCAGTGCGCGTGCTTCGAGCACGCGCCTGTTCTCCCCTATAATGTGAGAGGCGCGCCGGGCGGTTACATCCGCCATGTCCCCGGACAGGCCCCGCCACTCCTCCCAGGACACATCGCGCAGCGATTGTACGGGGTGATCGAGCTTTTGCTCGAAAAACCCGGCGGCTTCTTCGCAAGAGGCCCGGCGCTCGTTGTAGGCTGACTCGACCAGGCTGTGCTTCACGCCGGTGTTGCAGATCAAGAAACTGGCGTCGCCGCCGAGAGGCACCGTCTCCACCTGCAGGGTCCGGAAATCGCTGAGAACCAGGCTGTTCCGTTTGCCATAGAGGCTGCTGATCTGATCCAGCAGGCCGGTCCGTACGCCGGCAAACTCGTGCTCGGCGGCCTGCCCGATCCTGGCCAACTCCAGCTTGTCGACCTCGAGGGCATAGAGCTTGCACAGCGCCAGGCCGGTACATATTTCCAGGGCCGCCGAGCTGGACAGCCCTGCCCCAAGAGGAACGTTTCCGTAAAAAAGCGCCTCGAAGGGTTGCTCGATGCCGACGCCCTGCCGATGGAGTTTCGCAGCCACTCCCACAATGTAATTAGCCCAGGGCGGGTCAGGCACCGGTTCGGGCCAATCGAGGCTGAAGCGGGCTTCCCTCATCTCGTCGCCGGCTACGATCCGGCATTCCGTCTGTTCCACCGGCCCGGGGCTTTTGGCCGGCACTTTTCGGGCATAGAAAAATGTTCCCCGGCTGATGGCAATCGAAAGCACGTAGCCTTCATTGTAGTCCGTGTGATTGCCCAGTACCTCTACCCTGCCGGGTGCATAGCTGCATACCGAGGGCTCTTCACCGTAGTGTTGGGCGAATTTCTGCCTGCCCTGCTCGAAGACGCTCTGATTCAGCATGAGCCCAGATTATTCAGTTTTTACGAGAAGGATCAAGGCAGTGCTTACGCTTTTCCGCGCAGGGCACTGATGAGCCTCTCCGCTTCCTCCGCCGTAATCTTGCCTTCCCGCAGCATCTCCAGGATCATGGTTATGTCTTCGTCTTTCTTAGGCCGCCGGCTTTCATGGAACCGGCGTGAAAATTCTTCGCCCATGCGGCCGAAGCGATTGCCGAATTGCATCATACCGTGCATAAACTTGGGAACTTCTTCGGCAAACTTTTTGGCATGACGCTCCCACATTTCCGGATCGATGCCGTCGAGAAACCCGTGCACGAACTCAGTCGGGTCCCAATCCGAGCAACTGTGGACGCCGAACCTTCCCCGCCCCTCATCGAACTCTTTCTTGAAGTCTCTGTAGTTCAACAGGCTCACGCCTCCCAGAAAGTTTTGCAGCAATATTTCGAATTCCGCCGTGCCTCTCTCCAGAACGGTTACATTCCCATCCGCGTGCACCGAATAGTCGTCCAGATGATTGAAGAGCCGCCCCCTGGTCTGGACGCTGATGCGGTAGTTGCCGTCTTCCGCCAGCGCCAGGCGCACCTTTCCATTTCCGGAAAAGATACTGAGCGAGCCGGCCGGCACCGCCTGCAACTGCAGAGATATACGACCGTTGCCGCTCTTTACGGAGCCGCCTGTCAAACACGATTCGCTCAGTGTCACCTTCCCGTTGGAGGTGGACAGGTCGACCCGGCCCTCTATCCGCTTGCCGGTGATCGATCCATTGGCGCAGCTGACGGTGAGCGAGCCCGATATGTCCTCCAACTCGACCTTGCCGTTATTGGTGTTGGCTTGCAGATAGCCCCGGAGCTTTCTGGCGCTTATGCTGCCGTTGCGCGTGCGAACCGTTACGCTCCTCTCTTCAAAGGTGGGAAGATGCACGCGAAACTGCCTGCGCCGCATACCGTGTTCGAGATCGGTCCTGACGCGAATAGTGTTGCGCTCCCCCTCTTCGATATCGAGCAGCTCCTGCATCGACTCGCCGGATTGCTGCTCATAATCGTCTTCCTCACACTCGATGAAAGCGCTGTCGACATCTTCGCCGTCGACATCTTCACCGGCCACACCTCGGCCGGCCACTATGAAACTACTGTTCCCGGCTTCCAGGTACAACGGCCTTTCGGGATTGGCCAGCTTCAGATCCATTCTGCGTATCATACTATGTCCTCCCTGTGCTCAGATTCGATCGAGCACTTCGTCCAGAGAAACCTTGCCCTCTCTGAACCTTTGGAGCAGCTCCAGGCGATCCTGGGTTTCCATGAAGCGGTTGAAATCCTCCAGAGACAGATACTGATTGATCTTGGACAACCTGGCCTTGATCGTGGGATAGGACAGCCCCAGTACCTTTTCAACTTCTTTCATGTTGCCCTCGCATTTGAGAAACACCCTCACGAAGTGCAGCAGCTCTTTTGGCAACTGACAGAGGTCGCACCGTTTGAAATGGCCTTTCAAGCTGACACCGCATTCGGCGCAGTTGTATCCTGTCACAGTCATTTCGCCGCCGCAGATAGGACATGAGCCTAAAGCTTCTCTCATTATGCCGTAAAGATACAAAACCCCCTTACTAAAATCAATACATATGTTGATATTTTTAAGGGGCACCCCATAGGACCAACGGCCAGTCATTGCCTAGACTTGCCTTGACTTGCCCAACACGACGCAGTATTATTGAGCCATCTAAACAAAATAAAGAGCTGTTAAAACATGAAGGAGACGCGATGTCAGAAAGAAATGTTACGCCTCTGAAATTCCCCGGAAAGGTCAGCCCCAGGATGGTCGTCATTATATTGATCGTCGTGGGAGTGATTATCCTGATTTCCACCACCCTGTTCATCGTGGACCAAAAGGAACAGGGCGTGGTGCTCTTTCTGGGAAAACTGAGCCGCATCGTCGAGCCCGGGCTGAATGTAAAACTCCCTCTGGGCCTAGAGAAGAACTACAACGTGCCGACCCAGTTGGTTTTCAAGCGGGAGTTCGGTTTTCGGTCCCTCGAGCCGGGCATAGCAACTATCTATTCGACCGAGGACTATTCCAGAGAGTCGATCATGCTCACCGGCGATAAAAATATCGTCGACGTAGAGTGGATCATCCAGTACAGAATCATTGACCCTGTGGCCTGGCTCTTCAACGTCCGCAACCAGGAAAAGACCATTCGCGACATGTCGCAATCGGTCATCAACCTGCTCATAGGCGACAGGAGCATCCTGGGCGTCATGGGCACGGAGCGCGCCAACATCGAAATCCTGGGCAAGGACCTCATGAACGAACGCTTCAAGGGCTATAGCCTGGGAATCAGGGTTAGCGCGGTGGCGCTGCAGGACATCCTGCCGCCGGCCGGAGCCGTGCGGGACGCCTTCGAAGACGTCAACAAGGCCGAGCAGGACAAAGAACGGCTGATCAACGAAGGCAACGAGGCCTACAACCGGGCCATACCGGAGGCCGAAGGTAAAGCCAAACAACTGGTGCAGGAAGCCAAAGGCTACGCCGCGGCGAGGGTAAACGAGGCCCAGGGTGACGTAGCCCGTTTCTTGTCGGTGCTCGAAGAGTATCAGCGGTCTCCCGACGTAACGGAAACCCGGCTGTACATCGAGATGTATGAAGAGGTGTTCGGCCAGACCGAAACGGCGAATACGGATCTCATCGATCGGAACCTGAAGAGCTTTATTCCCCTCAAACTGCTGACCGATATACAAACCGAAACCGAGGGAGGTGCAAGATGAAAAAGCTGATCGTAACGCTGGTCATAGTCGGCATCGCTATAATCGTACTGCTCATCCTGGGCCCGTTTTTTATTCTCGAAGAGGGCAAACAAGCCGTAAGGGTACGCTTCAGCAAGATCGTGGGCGTCTACACGGAGGCCGGACTGCATTACAAGACGCCGCTCATCGACAACGTAGTCAGGTATCCGAAAAAGATCCTGGCCTGGGACGGCGCCGCGCAGATCATACCCACCAAACAGCCTGAAAACCAGTTCGTCTGGGTGGACACCACCGCCCGCTGGCGTATCATCGACCTGAAGCTCTTCTACGAGTCGGTAGGCACCCTGACCCAGGCGCTATCGCGACTGGACGATATAATTGACTCCAACGTGCGGACCATAGTCAGCGATAGCTTTCTTATAGAGGCCATCAGGGACTCGAACGACATCTATACCACTATAAAGAAGCAGCTCAGGGAGCGTAACCCCTTCGCCGAGGAGGCGCGCATCCTGGAAGACGCTGAAGCCTACAAGATCGCCAAAGGCAGAGAGCTGTTGTCCAAGGAAATGTTCGAGAGAGCCGTGGCCGCCATGCAATCCAGTGAAGAGGGTAAAGCAAAGGCGAACGTCTTCGGCCTCCAGCTGATCGACATCGTCATTCGCCAGATCAAGTATTCCGACGACTTGACCGAGAGCGTCTATCAGAGAATGATCCAGGAGAGGAACCAGGCGGCGGAAAAGATCCGTTCCACAGGCAGGGGCGAAAGAAACAACATCCTCGGCAAGCTGCAGCAGGAGCAGGAAACGATCCTTTCCGGCGCGTACAACGAGTCCGAGGCCATCAAGGGCACGGCCGACGCCCAAGCCACTCAAATATACGCCGAAGCCTACGCTCGCAACACGCAGTTCTTCGGTTTGTGGCGTACCCTCGAGTCTTACAAAAAACTGCTGCCGAAATTCCGCAAAACGCTCACTACCGACGCCAATTATTTCAACTACCTCTACAATTCAAAGGGGAGATAGGCGGCTCAGAGAGTTACGTCTTTTGTTCGAGATGCCTGGGAGAGACAGCTCTTCCGGGCATCTTTGTCTGCTGACTCCGGCGACCGGGCAGGCGGGTCGAGCTTATTGATTAGCTCCACGGAACGACGCGCCTGACGCTTCGCCACAAGCCGGATCGTGCCCATGAATCAGGATCAGGTCAAACAGAAACTGCTGCAGCTGCATCAACCGGCAGAGGTTTTCCACGTCATCTTTTCCGGTAAAGCGAGCAAAAAAGTCGACGGTCTCTACAAGGCTGATGGGCGAGAGATCATCCTCCACAACAAAAACTTTTCGAGCGACAACGAGCTTCTGTACACCGCGATCCATGAGCTCGCCCACCACCTGCAGTTCACCGAGGCAGCTTTTCCGCCGACCTCCCGCACTCACACCACGCGCTTCTGGTCGCTCTTTCACTCACTGCTGAAACGCGCGGAAGAGACAGGCCTCTACGAGAGCGAGTTCGAAAAGCTTCCGGAGTTCCGCGAGCTGACGCGACGTATCAAGACAGAGTTCATTGCCGCCGGCGGCGATCTGATGAAAGAGCTGGGGGCGCTGCTCGTGGAGGCACGCGGCCTCTGCGAGAAACACAACGCCCGCTTCGAAGATTACCTCGATCGTGTCTTGTGCCTGCCGCGCAGCAGCGCCAGGACCATTATCCGGTCCCACGTATTCAACCTGGAGCCCGCCATCGGTTTCGAGAACATGCGCACCGTGGCCAGGATAAGCGACGAAAAGAGACGCAATCTGGCTCAGACCGCACTCCTGGATGGCGACAGCCACGAAACCGTAAAAGCGCGGTACGCGGCCTCTCCGCGTGAGCAGGACCCCCTCGCCGCGCTGCAAACCGAGAAGCGCAGGATAGAGAGGACCATACAGTCCCTGACGGCCAGGTTGCGGGATCTGGATACCCGTATTCAGACTTACAGTAAGGAAAAGGGAGACTGATGCCGTCAAATGAATCGCGCGCGGCATCCCGGCCCGTAACGAAAGGCCCCGGCTATCACTGGTTCGGCTACTACGACAAGCTCCAGTTCGATCCGCAGAACCGGCGCCTGCTCGCCATGGAGACGACCTTCGAGGGCCGATCACCCCAACCCGACGACGTTATACAAGTGGGCTGGGTCGACCTGGAAGAGGGGCACCGCTGGACCGCTGTCGGCCGCAGCCGGGCCTGGTGTTGGCAACAGGGCTGCATGCTGCAGTGGATCCCCGGCAACCATCCGCGTGTCATCTGGAACGACAGAAGCGGGGACCGCTTCATTTCGCGAGTGCTGGATGTCGAGAGCGGAGACACCCGCGAGATACCGCGCGCTGTCTACGCTCTCGCTCCGGACGGCGTCACGGCCGTGGCCGCTGATTTTCGCCGCATCAACGACATGCGGCCCGGATACGGGTATGCCGGTATTCCCGATGCAAACGCAGACGATCCGGCGCCGCGGGATGCCGGGATCTGGCGGGTGGATCTAGCGAGCGGGTCCGATGACCTGATCGTTTCCATTGCCGACATCGCGCGCATTGCCTTCCCCGGCGGCGATATCTCCCGGGCCAAGCACTACTTCAACCACCTGCTGGTCAATCCGGATGGCACACGCTTCATATTCCTGCACAGATGGCGCTTCGAGCACGGGCATTTCCACACCCGTATGATGACCGCTTCCCTCGACGGCGCCGACGTCAGGGTTGTGGACCACTCCGGTTTTACCTCGCACTTTATCTGGAGAGACCCGGCACACATCCTGGCCTTTACCAGGGTCGAGCCTGGGGGGTGGGCATTCTACCTGTTCGATGAGCGCACCGGCGGAGTGGAGCTGGTTATCGACGAAAAGCTCAACGGGCACTGTACGTACCTGCCGGGAAACACCTGGATACTGAACGATACCTACCCGCTCGGACCGCAACGAACACAGGGTCTGTACCTCTACCATGTGCCGTCCGGCCGCAAGGTCCCACTGGGAGACTACCCGGCCCCTCCCGGATACGAAGGCGAGTGGCGCTGTGATCTGCACCCGCGCTTCAGTCGGGACGGCCGCACGGTAGTCTTCGACTCTGCGCATGAAGGCGGCAGGCAGATGTATCTGCTGGATATCGGAGCAATCATCACATAGGGTAAGTGCAAATGCGTATACAAGTCGAACACAGCCTGGCCATCATCATCGATATACAGGAGCGGCTCTTCCCCCACATGCACGAGAGAGACGTGCTGGAACAGAATGCCGGCAAAGCCATAGAGGGACTCGAAGTGCTGAGCGTTCCACTGTGGCTGACCCAGCAGTACACCAGGGGTCTCGGGCCAACCATCGACTCGATACGGCGCCTGGTTCCGGACATCGAGCCCATCGAAAAAATAGCCTTCAGCTGCTGTGGAGAGCCCGCTTTCATGGCGCGCTTGCAGGAGCAGAGCCGGAAAACTATCCTGCTTCTCGGCATCGAAGCTCACGTCTGCGTGCTGCAGACAGCGATCGATCTACTGCAGGCGGGCTACGTTCCGGTGGTAATCGAGGATTGTGTATCCTCCCGCAAAGCCCGTGACAGGGACGTAGCTCTGAAGAGACTCTATTCGGAAGGCATTCGCACGACAACCTACGAATCGCTGCTCTTCGAGCTCTGTAGGCAAGCAGGCTCGGATACCTTCAAGCGCATCTCCGGCATCGTCAAGTAATGCAGTCGAGCAGCGCCACAAGAAAGATCTGCACACTATCGATCATTCTTGTTGCCGCGGTTCTGGCCGGCAATTGCGCCTACCAGGCGCCGACTGTCGTGGAAAAAACTCCAGAAGTGGTAGCCGCCCCGCCCGAGCTGCCCGCGCTGCGCCGCATATGGCCGACCACACTGTCGAATCACGCTTTCAGAGTGATGGACTACGTCATCGCCCCCTGGTTCCGCTTCAAGGACGCCGCTGTCTCGATAACCTTCGACGACGGCACTCTCGATCAGTATCAGCTGGCGTACCCGGAGCTCGAAAAAAGGAATCTCAAAGCCACGTTTTTTCTGATATCGGACTATCTCGACGATGGCTACTGGCAAGATTTCAGGATACGGAGAAGGCTGTTTTCATGGAGTCAGGCCCGTGAATTGGCGCGAGCCGGGCACGAAATCGGCAGCCACAGTAAAACCCACGCAGCCCGTCTCCTGGGGTCCGAGCCCTTCGTGGAAGAAGAGATCAGGGACTCCCGGGCGCGAATAGAGGCGGAAATTCGTGCCAGGCGATGCGTCAGTTTCTCCTGGCCATTCTGGGCCAACGACGACCAGAGCCGCGATGCAGCCCGCAAGTACTACATCGCCGCCCGCGCCGGGGGCGCGAGCGCCAAACGCTTTCCGCAGACGAACGGGGGCATGCCATCGCGCAATCCCGCGGACATCTACCAGATCAACAGCATGGGAATTCTGTCCGCCCGGTCCATGGCGGGTTGGCAGCAACTGGGCCGGGAAATCGTGGCCGACGGAGCATGGGCCGTGATCAACCTGCACGGCATAGACGACGGCTACATAGCACGCGACGCCCTGGGCTGGGAAGCCCTGCCCCTCGATAAGTACCGCGCCCTGCTCGACTACGTCCGGAAACCGGAGCTCTGGGTAACACCTCTCGGCTCGGCGGCCCGCTATATCTACGAGAGGGAAGCGGCTCTGCTCTCGCTTGTGTCCCGGGCCGATGGGGCTCTCGTACTGAACCTCACGGACAGCCTGGACAACGCCCTGTTCGATCAAGCCCTGACCGTAAGGCTGCGCCTCGGGCCTGGTTGGCGCCTGGTAGAAGTCAGACAGGCGGATGAAATAATGTGGAGTTACACGGATGATGACGGTTTCGTCGTATTCGATGCGTTTCCCGACGCAGGAGCGATCGTAATTTCACGGCTGGACCTGAAAGGGCGGAGCTAACCACTATACGCGCCGGCCAGGTCTTGCTCGCGAGAGCATACTGCAACCGCGCCGGCGCGCATCTACAACAGGATCGACCTGATCCGTCTTGGGGAAGCAAGGGAAAAAGGCTTGCGCAAGCCCCCTTCAGCTCAATGTCGAATCGACCATCCGACAACCTTCTCATTTCGTAATCACTGTCGACAGAGGGGAATCCCCAGGCGCGGCTGCCAAAGGCATGAAGTCTGTCTCTTTCAGGGCTTTGGTTGCGAAAAGGAGGCAAGCACGCATGTCTTCTTCCGTGAGCCCTTTGTATTCCTCAAGGATCTCTTTTCCAGTTGCTCCGTGGGCCAGAAGATTCAAAAGGCAATCTACGGTCAAGCGAGTCCCGCGAATGACAGGCTTTCCTGCCATGATCTTCGGATCCAGGACGATACGTTCGAGCAATTGTTCATCTTTCATATGACTTTCCTTTAAGACACATAGGCCACCAGCATAGCAAAATCTCAGCTGACAGGAAATCTACTTTTTACGTTGGGCCCCAACGGCTGAGATAAGCGGCCGGCGTAGCCGGTCCACTGCATTGAATTGTTATGCATCTTGTTTTGGCCGAGCCGACCTTGGTTCATTACATCCACAGCTATACATGCCGATCGACAAGGATTGGGTTTCCATCGGGGTCAACCGCGATAAAACTCGCTGGACCTGTGGCGTTCTCGTCAGCTTCGGACAATAGCTCCACACCTTGACTTCATTGACGGTGGTCCCCAAATGTGGTTTAGCGGTCCGGGCCCGAAAGTATTGAGGGATATCTAGCGGCGTAGAAAAGCCTGGAGCGAGCAACAATCAGGGGCTGGGCAGAGGGTCAT
>SDBV01008218.1_pt1 | contig 14116 bp, 10 predicted proteins | sample 2277081 | NCBI WGS metagenome assembly SDBV01 (sample SAMN10402039, study PRJNA504765) | marine sediment metagenome | isolation source: marine sediment core GS10_PC15, 223 cmbsf | place: Arctic Ocean: Southern Knipovich Ridge | collected 2010
CCGCTTTTCTTAAAAGCGGTAAATCAATTTTATGAATCTAACGTGCCAATGGCAACGGCCGGTAAGTTGGAGGTAGCCCGCCGCAGGCGACTACTTTTAACAAAAGTAGATCAAAAGATACCGTGGCCTGCTTCGGTAAGCAGGGCGCTCTCGAAGAGCTAAAGGACATCCTGTCCTTTATTTTTATTCTTCCTCAGCGGATTGGTGAGCTTCAGGGTCAACAGGCAGCTTAGGGATATCACTGCTCTCTTCTAGTATTGAGCTTATCGGTGTTGGTGATGGTTGCTTACCTTTTTGACTTAGAATGATAAGACGTTTACTAATTGTGATTGCATCCTCACCCTCCAGACTCATAACGTAATCAAGAGTGGTCAGAATGAGAAGTTTGCACTTTTTGCTAATATTTTTAGGCAAATTGTCGATCACTGCGTGTATGTGGGGGTTCTTGATATGGAAACGTCTACGGAATTGGGTTTCCTCATCTGGATAGTCAGATTCGTCTTGCATCTTGGCCTTTTTTGAATAGATTGCTCTAATGTTTTCATAGTTATTTTTTCCAAGCATCATATGTATCACCGTAACACAAATTTTAGCTTCGGTATCATTAATCTTCTTTAAAAGTTTGTACATTCTTTCAAATGAGTGAACAACAATACTCTCGCGTTCAGTGAGTCCTTCAGCTGGTTTAATGGGAGTATCAAGAATACTCCCTTCGATTTTATTCATTATTTCTTTCATTTGGTCATATGTTTCAATTCCTTGTGTGAACTCTAGAACCATTTTGGATAAAAAATTCCATAACAATTGAACCGCAGCATCAGAGATAATTGCATCTTGTTTTTCTACATATTTCCACACCGAACGTATAAAATGATCAGACGGGGTTCCATTTTCTTCTCCTAGAAAGTCTTCTCTACCAAATACATCCTTAATGGCAAATAATAGGTCGTCAGGACCTATCTCCTGTCGACCCCTAAATCGTGAAAACAGTATGGCAATCTCCAAGAACTTTTTCATGCGTTTTTTCACCCAATCTTGTCCAGATATTTGAATCTTCTTTTCATCAGGATAGGTATCAAAGACCATCTTTTTGGCTTCCTTGCGTTTACCAGAAGGGACCAGCCAGCCAGCTCCTCCTTGCAAGTTGAGATTAAGTTTACCGCGAATAACTTTACCTGTTTTAGTTCTATATGTTCCTAAATTACGTAGTTGAGCTGCAAGTTCGGGGTCCGGATCTCCACGAATAACGTAAAAGGTTCGGTTTCCTGGGTACCTTTCAATAATAAGACTATTGGTCTTGCTAAGAGTACGGCGATCGTAGTTAGGACCACCAAATTCATGACGAAGGTTCATCAATGTGTTGCCTAGCAAGTTACCTTCATAGCCAAAAATATCATGTGAATTTTTGTTCACAATCTCCTTGTCATCAATATACCGTAATCTATTGCGAAGGAGTTGATTTTGAGAGAATTTTGCATTGTTAGCATCATAAAAAAGTTGTTCGCGATGTTGGAGATACTTGCTATTCATCTTGGACGCCGCTAGGGGTTGCAGTTTTTGATTCATAACGAGTTGTTTTGGTGTTTTGGCTGTAGGAACTGTGTTAACATTGAATTTTTTACGTGCTTCAACTAGAGTATCAGCATCACGTACAGCGGTTGCTTTGAAGGATTCCTCATACATTTTATACATTAGATATCTTTCAATAGAGTCCCAATAATGGTTGTCCAAATGAAACAACTTTGGGTGAGTATAGGAAGTAGTCATGTAACCATACTTACCGACGGGAGTATAAATGTTAATAATGGTAGAGTTTTCAATAATAGGTCGGTTGATGCTACTACTGATGATGTTATTTTTGATTAGCGGAGTATCAGGAGTGATACTATATACTGGTGTAGGTGACTCCGGGCTTTGTTCGGGAGCGGGGACCAGGCAAAGCCTGGCTCCGGCCGAAGGCCGGTCGCGTTCCCCGCAAATCAATTTTGCTATTTCTCTTTCGATGAGTGCACGGTGCTTTAGAGGTAGTAACCATCCTTTCCCATCCTTTAGTTTTGGAAAAAATCGTCCTCCATTTTTACGGAGCAGATCCTGGTGCTTCTTGGTATCTCCACGAACAAGAAAATACTGGCTAGAATAATCCTTTGTGTATAATTCCTCACTTTGTTCGAGAGGGGGTGTTTTTTTTGTGTATGATTTATAACCGGGATCAGGATAAACGAAATCAGATAATTTAGGAATGGTGACATTGGCAAGTTTCTCTTTGAGAGCAGATCCTGCGGTAATACCTTTACTAATTAGATACTGTTGTATTTCAGGCGAGTCTTTGGCTGCTAAAAGTAAGTTATCTGTAAATAGTAATCTGGATTTATCCTTGATATTAGCTCCAGCCTCTACAAAACGTACTACATATCTTACATCATTTTTACGTACTGCCTGCTCAAGAACATCAGAATGAATTGCATTAATATTAGCTCCTGCTTGTAATAGTAGCTCTACAATATGGTCTAATCCAGATGAATAAGCGTAGTTCAGTACAATTCCTTCATTACCACTTGGACCATTAGGATCAGCTCCTAATTTAAGTAAAAACTGTACGTTTTGAACTTTGGGAGCTAAGGATAAGCTAATTGACTTCTCCAATGCACTATCCAAGACCTCCTGCTGATGTATACTGGGAATTTTGGCCAAGTTACGTTCTATTTCTTTAGGTCCAGATTTTACGACTGCTGTATATAAACCCTCGAATTCAATCATTACCTTTAACCAAGACTTTTAAGAAAAGCGGATAAACCACTTTTGTGACTACGTTTTACAAAAGTACACGGTCAAAGAATTGAGGTAAATAAGTGGAAAAAGTAGTCAATAAATGAAAAAACAAGTGTGTCAAATCCTTTTAAAAAAAACTCCCGTATAGATAATAATGTCATGCACATCATGTAAGAAAAGAACTGCGCAAATAATCATATGGTGTTGGAAACAACTACAACAACAATGTTATTGTTTCCCATGCTGTTGTGTTTCATCCTCGTCAAACATTAACGATGACGACAACATTGTCACATCCCAAGCACCCGCTCAATTACCAGCATCTCCGACTGTAGAAAGCAAAGAAGATACATCTACCGACTCTGGTACCGAAGAGGAAGATACCACTGAGGAAGATACATCTACCGACTCCGGCAGTGAGGAGAAAGATACCCCAAAAGTACGTATGTATCAACCCTTTATCAATACTGCTGATGATACTAAAAAGAAGGAAGATTTTCACGTTATAAATATGCCAGCAGAACAATAATTTTAAAAGAGGCTGGCCAGATTTCAAAGGTGTAGTAGAAAGTCTCAATACTAATACGGAGGAACAGGATCAAGATATTCATGTTGATACTTTAGTTTCCATACACAAAGTTGGCCTTTACGTCCAGGACGTTGAGCACGAGCAATAGTTTGGGTTTCTAAACTTTTACGCATTTGATGATAAAGGATGACATCGGTCGCCTGTTGTATTTCAATACCTGCACCATTATGTTCTGCATCGAGTAGGATGACTGGGAGCTCCCCTTTGCGAAATTTGCTCAATGTTGTTTCAGTTCGTAGAGCAGTTGTCAATACACCAAAACTAATATCCTCATAGTCAAGAGTTTGACCTATTTCACAAAATGTTGCTATGTGGCCAGAAAAAATAATATACTGGCCTGCAGGATTTCTCTTGATAATTTTAATGAGTGTACGCATCTTATCTTGTTTAGGAGCTCTAGGTTGACGAGGAGCTCTATTTGAAGGAACAGTGGTAGTAATAGTTTGTAATCCAGCGGGGTCAAAGCGACCCCGACATAATGGACATATATTATTACTCTTCAACCATTCCAACAGACATTCAGCACAAAACATATTGTTACAGCAAGGTGTGAGCGTTGGGTGTTTGAGTGTATCATAGCAAATAGTGCATTCACTATCTGCAGCTTCGCTAATTGATTGCTCCAAGCTATCTCTCCTGACTTGTAATGAACACAGTTTATTTTCAAGCTTTTCACGTTTTACTTTACGTTCCTCCTCAGAAATCTCTAGTTGATTAAGAGTTTCTATTCTTGCTCGTACCGACGTAATATCATTCTTTATACCTCTAGTGACCAACTCAATAATGTTGCGATCTGTATCAACATTTCCACCGAGAGCAGAAATAGCTCCATCAAGATCTCCAGCATTCACTAATTCCAAGATATGAGGAGTAATGTGATCACGGACAGCGTTGATAAAGTTTGGTGTTAGACATTCAACATATCTAATTCGAGGCTCAATTAGAGAGAAAGATTTCTTTACAAATTCATCGTTGCCCTTTACTACAACGGGATAAAAGTAAGTCCTGATAGGGTCATCCCAGTATGATACACCTTTAAAAAGGTTTTTGAGAAAACCCTTGTTCCGACGTCTAGGAATATTATCATAGGTTGCAGTGATAAGCCACAAAAACCTCGCGTTGATATGTTCTGTGTTAGGAATATAAATTGAATCGGCTTCATCAAAGGCAACACGATTCCAAAAGTATTCACAATTTTCTTTGATAAATTTGTTATAATGACGTGCAGGACATAAAATAAGTTCATAGTCCTCTACTAATATTTTGTTGTAAGATCCTGTCTCAACTGTTTCATAGGTTAGTTCGGTATAATCATCAAGATGCTGCTGCCAGTGGTCAACTAAATTATCAGGAACAACAATTAAACTAGTATTAATATATTCATGCTCACGTTCTTTGGTTAATGTGATACCATAGCCTTCGGTAATATATGTTTGAGCTTGCGGCATCCATTGGATCTCTTTGGCCTTTAATAGTTCAACTAATGATAAAAAAGTCAGAGTTTTTCCATATCCAGCCAGGTCGGCCAAGATGGCGACATTACTCCTAACTTTAATACCAGCAGACTTCATGGTCATTCCACAATCTCGGTCTAGCATACACATTCTATAAAGACTTGCCATTTGATGAGGTTTTAGCTGAATATGTATAGCCTCCGGTTGGTTTGTTTTTGGTGAATTTTCATATAGTAGATAGTCAATAGTGTCCATTACTTGATAGCAATATTTCAGACTTAAAATTGATTTTATACCCTTTTAAAGCAATAAGGGATACAGACTAACAAATGACAAAACGCATCATCAAGGAAATACAACAATTCCTACAGGAACCACCGGAACATATCTATATAGATTTTAACGAGAATGATATAACACATCTAGAAATACTATTTATTGGTCCGCGTTATACTCCATATTCAAGAATGTTTATGCGATTTACGGTCGATTTTCCGAGTGAATATCCAATTAAACCACCAAAGGTCGTTTTTACTTCTAGTTATAATCGCAAGATTCATCCTAACGTTTTTCCTGGTGGATGGCTTTGTTTAAGTACCCTCAACACTGGAGATTCATCTGGTTGGGTACCCTCTATAAATCTTACTGCATTGTTAGCTACTATCTATAGTATATTCACAAAGGAGATGATTATGACTGACAACACTCATTCTCACGAAAAAAGTACGGAGTTCTTCCCTGCAGTAATGTATGATACCTTTTACATTACCAGCAAGTTGTTGATAGATGAACAGCATGAAAAGCTAAAAAAAGTTATGACAAACTACACAAATTCTCATAGGGAATGGTATTTTCGTAAATTGGAAAGATTATCTCAAGAATATGATGGGAAAGAATTGAAGAATTATTACCAAGCTCGAAAAGCAAATTTTAAATTATTGACCCCTGCTTTTAGGTCTAAAGAATGAATAAAAACTGATTTGTAATTGTACTTTAAAGTACAATTACAAATCATGAACATCAATAAATTTCAAAATCTTAATGAGTTGTTTCAATGGGCGAGCTATGAGGGCCACACTGGAATTGTAGAGCTACTTCTTAAAGACGATCGCGTAGATCCTTCTGCTAATGATAATTATGCGATTAAATGGGCGAGCTATAAGGGGCAGTGCGAAGCAGTCAAACTACTACTCCGTGATCCACGTATAGATCCTTCTGCTAATAATAATATAGCGATTATGGACGCTAGCTGTTATGGTCACTACCTCGTAGTCAAGCTACTACTTCAAGATGGACGTATAGATCCTTCTGCTAACGATAATCATGCGATTCGATATGCTAGCTTAAATGGTCACGTAGAGGTAGTCAAGCTACTACTCCGTGATAAGCATGTTAATCCTTCTGCTTTTGATAATGAAGCGATTAGATGGGCTTGTGGCTCTTGCCACACTGAGGTAGTACGAATACTTCTTGAAGATTCGCGTGTAGATCCCTCGGTTGGTGATAATTGGCCTATTCGAAATGCTAGTGCATGTGGATATATTGAGTTGGTCAAACTACTACTTCGTGATAACCGCGTAGATCCTTCTGCTAATGATAATGAAGCAATTCGATTGGCTAAGCAAAATGGCCACAATGAAGTTGTACGTTGCTTGAATAATTGGCCGGACACCGTCGAGTGTATTTCCCATACGCTCACTAGTTCGGAATATACGTACGATTTGTCCCCAAACCCGTGTAATTGTTGAACATAAAAAATTGAAAAACTATAAAAGATTGTGAATTCAGACAATGGACCAGGAATTATTGACAAACTTGTTTACTAATTTATTTAACACATCCCCAATGATTGTGAATAGTATGGAAAATATGGCTCTAGCTCGTCCTATAACTGTACGTGAACCTGATAATATTGCTGAGGCGATTAAACTTTATGAAGAGCGTATCAGGTTACTCAACATTGTGAAAAACAAGGGTTTTGATACTCTTGCTGAACATCAGAAGGTCAAGGAAGCAGAAGATCTAGTAGCAAAGCATAAGAAAAAGATGGACGAAAACGCCGCCGCTGCAGCGGTGACTACGGAGGACACTGAGGACGGAAGCTACTGCATACAGTGTGGCGACCACAGCCACAACGAGGCGTGTTTTGCGTGTCGCGAGCACCAGCGAGCGATGCTGAAGACCGGGCAAGTGGCAGGAGTGACGCAGCGAACAGCTTCACCAAAGCCGACGCTAATGGAGCTCCTTGACGAGAAGATCACGACGCGGGTCGATTACAACGAAGACAGTTAGCGATAGCTGCACATTAATCTTTATTGTTGAACACTATAAAGATTAAATATTTGCCAGAGGGCTGCTCTTTTGACGCCACCTACTTCTAGCGGCCCCTCCCCATTTTCTAAAAAGTAGTGCGGCCAGCTACTTGGCTACCGGTCATTGCAGTAAGCATGCTAGTTTCAAAAAGAGCCTACTTTTAACAAAAGTAGATCAAAAGAGCAGGTGCACGCACCTGCTCCCGTGGTCGGCTTCGGTAAGCCGTGCGCTCTTTTTAAATAACTTGCAGTAATAATTTCTTACTCTTACTCTTATCAAGTTGTGCAAGGTACTTGTGTACAATGCTTGTCTTTCGACGTGCTTCACTAGCTGCGCGAAACGCTACGTCTAGTTGATGTTTTGCCTTCTTTCGGAAATCGTGGTGTTTTTTAAAGCTAGAACCCTTGTTATTCCATTTTATTGCCTTTAGTGTTCCACAGGAACTGGTAGCACTCGCTATATAGCTCTGAGGCAATGTTTTAGCCAATGCCTTGGCAAAATCTCGCTTCCAGGGTACAATTTGGTACCAAATATTCTTTCGTTGACAACAATCAATAACATCAGTGATAGACTGATCTCCAGTGACGAGGATATCCGGAATACTATGCTTTATCAAGCTAAGCATATCAGGGCGCGGTACCGGTAAGATGTCTCCACGAATAACAAGCTTTCCAGCCATGTTAGATTTGAGGATCTGCTTTTCACTTGTTTTTGTCTTTACATATACATTGGGATAATACTTTCGGATATAGGATTTTAATTGTCGGTTCCCAGAGAGTTTCCGTGCCCCCCACTCTGGAACCACGATTTGTAAATTAGGATACTGTTTGTAATATTTGGCAGTAACCATCTTGACAAAATTGCTCAGGCAATAAGGAATACCAACATCCTTGCATAGGTAGGCTAGAGCATAAGGAGTAGAACCCAGCACCTTCAATTTTGATGATGGCTTGGCTCCATCGAACAGTAGACCATCAAATTCATCACCAATACCTGTGGTGATATCAAAGCCCTTCTCTAGGTAATCCTGGTATTCCGATAGGAACAATGTATTAAATGGCGTGGATTCTTTGAATAATCCTTTAACATCAGGGTAACTAATATCAAAACTCGTCATCAATGGTGCGATAAAGATTAGATCTAACGTTCCAAGACCTTGAGGACGGTTGTATGCTCGCAGACGTCGGCATTGCATCCTACCGCCTCTCAGTGGCACAATTTTAACGTCTTTTACACCTAAATCTTTGAACATTTTGGCTGCAGGAGTGACAATAGATACTCGTCGAGAATATGGTTGGGAGTTTGGCGTTAGTCCGTACTTTAGATAGCGAGCAAACTTTGTAGCAAAAATAACATCGCCAAATCCCTGACAAGGAGCAGCTACAACTACTACATTAAGGTTACGATTGCATTTGCGTACTAAACAAGGATTTTTATATAATTCATCAATGGCATCACGTGGTGCCTGATAAAGATCTATATTATCTTTGGCTTCTTCGACCAATTCTCGTAATATGGTTTCCATTACCTAAAGGCAACAAAAACTGATCTTAAAAATTATATCTTTAACTCAAATGATGAAACCAGGTAAAAAGTTCCTACCTATAGAAAAACGAGCTGGTGTGCGTCGTGCTTTTAAGCGTAGACCAAAGAAACCTGGCGTGAAATCAACACCACAGGATTACTATAAAGATCGAAAAGGAACCGGTGGTGTATTTCCCAAGAGATTGGGACAATACAGATTTTTAATCTGTACTGATCTGGAAACTGATGATGAAGTAGCTTTGGCTATGTTTACAGCATGGGTGAAGACTAATGAGCATTTCTTTGATTCTAGGAATAGCTTTCCTATTTATGGGTTTGTTGTCGGGGAGACACATAATAAACGTATCAAAGCTCAGCGAGCTAGAGAGTTTCTGAAACGCTTTGGAGATATTCTAGCATGGGATGATAAGGAACATCACCTGTATAGGGGGTACAGTGCAGCTGGTAATCGAATTTGGTTTGATGGTGAATCAGACAAACCCTTTGAGAACGAAAAAGAGCTTGTAGTGCATCAAGAGGCTTTGGAAGCTGAGGATTATCCAGATCCAGAATCATATATCACTGCTATTAACGAACTGATGGAAGTTAAGGCCAGTAACTTGTTTATTTTGTATCTCAAACCATTGCGCTTTTTTCAATCTCTAAAAGATCGGCCCGAAGTATTTGAATATCTGCGAAGAGTCCCTGGTGCAATGTACGGAGCTTGGAATGTACAGTGTGTACTACACGAGTCTCCAGAACTAGAAAAGCCCATTTTACAATTTCTAAATCGTACAGAACGTGATGCACCACTATTGTATACTGAAACATTTTTGGCAATGGGTGAAGATCATACTTTGAATGCGGAAACATCACCAAAGCTCTTCCGTGAGCTCGACGATGCTGAAGATGAGGAACTTGCAGCTGTGATCAACAAGACAATGTATTGTTGGAATGATAACCTTCTTAATAGACAGCTCACTAGACTACAAGACCAAGCAGAGTTTAAAGAGACTGACTTTGATGACTACCAGTCTTTTGTTAACGATTGCGAAAAGTTATCTCCTGAGCGCGCAAGCGCGCTAAAGCCAATTATAAAAGTTGTAGACTCGATCATAAAACATAATTCTCGTCAGTTTGTGTGTGCAGATCCGCTCGTGATGGTAGCAATATTGATCGCTACAGGTACACTAACTAATACACCGTTCCGCTTACAAAGATCTACTATCAGCTACGATGGACGATTTATGTCAGTTGAAGAAAATAGCGAGTCTAATACTCGGGTTTTAGTGCCAGTGTCTGGCATTAATAAGAACCATGTACAAAAAGTTAAAAATTTAGTAGAGAGGATGCTATTAGCCGCCTTTACGATAACGACTGAGTAGGTGGAAAGCCAGAAGAATTTAAGCAATTACTAATGTCAATGAACATTAGTAATTTGATTGAGAACGTTCCATTTACTATTGGCGAAGATAGTGACCCACGATGGTATTGTGATAATTTCAAGCCACGCTAAGTTTCTCTATTGTTCCATGCTATGTGTATGGTGTAGGCGCAAATTGTGCATGAGGGTGTGCGTACATACTGTTCCTTAAGTAACTTGCAGGAAAGACCCTGATCTTTTGCCCATTGTTCTATAGTATCAAAACTGATAGTTGTTACAAAACGATGATGGTTTGAACCCTGATTGATTAAACTTGCGATTTTATCATATAGTTCTTCTTTTTCATATTCGGTGAAAAATTGAGGGTTTTGATGTTTTTCTTGCATTTCCCGATGTATATCAATAAGACGTGCCTTTCCTCCCATTTTCGGTACTTGTGCTTTCTGAGCGAGCTGGGCTCCAGGAATCAATTTTTGGCGTGGAAAGATTTGACAAATGGTATGGTTCCTGAATGGCTAGATTTTCTTCTAGGTATACTGTTTATACGTAATTGTCGAGTCGTGAATTCTGTCGTGAAAAACGCAAGGGGCAAGTATTAGAGACTTGGGATAGTGAATACTACGGTCTGTGGAATAAATTCTCTACTCCCCGCTAAAAGATCCGAGCTGCCGTTGTCAGGTTTGTAGTATTTTTCGACCATCGCTCAAGTACATACCAATATGATACCATTTTATGTTACGTCGTAAAAAAATTTGTCAATAGCAATTTTAATTTCTGTAACCAAATCAATAGTTGCATCGCGAGGACGTGGTGAATAATTAATCGCACTTGAACTATTAATTACTACCTTGCAAAGTTCGGTTCTTATTTTTATCTCATCCCATCCAACTCGGGAAAGTGTATTTAAGATTGCATTCATAACATCAGTTGCAGAACCGCCTTGAGTTCCTACACCAGGTATTAAAATTGGTGGTAGATAAGACAGTTTAGTCGCAAAGAGTTCAATAATCTCCTCTAATTCCTGCAACTTGCCTTCTTTATTTGGCGTTCCGCCAATAACAGCACCAACTGATCCAGCATATTGCCAATCAATCACATGCTGTGCCATCAAATGATATACCTTTACTGATTTTTTAAGAATTACAGCCTTTGCCTCTTCACATGACATGCCAGCACCAACAAGTGTATGATATTCTTCAAGCAAAGATTCGTCCAAGAGGGGACGCGTCTCTAGGTCAGTACGTGTTGGATTACTAGTGAAAACTAGTACATAACATCCTAGTTGAACATCTGTGATCGGAACTATAGAATCTGCGCCCATAAATCCATGAGCTGTTACGGCATCAAACTCCTTATATTTTTCAGCATATTGTGATTGAGTTCTCATAATGTCACCAATTTTGGCATCTAGAATAACTAACAAGTCGAGTTCACGTGCTTTTTGCAGAATAGTCCAAAGAATACTATGCATATCATTACTATTGTAATATGCTAAATTAGGTTTAATTACCTTGACTCCAGGTACTGTGCCAATCTCATCAAGCAGATCAAGACAGTATTGTTTTACACCAGCTGCATTATATTCATATGGATAACCAGGTAAGGTGGTATCCTCAGCTTTCTCTGGAAACTTTCCAGGTGTAATATCAATACCAACGCATACATTACTTTTGTTGTACTGTATCAGTTTATCAGTAAAAGAAATCCGTTCAAACTGTTTTACGTAATTCATAACTGTACTGTATACTAAACCAGTAATTACGTTACTTTTAACTAAATACTCGGCAATTTCTGTAATTTTATAGACAGACTTTGCATTAATTTTTAATTTCTGAAACTTTGTTGTCGCATGCTGTTCACGATCTAAGAAGACAATAACCTCAGCTTCCAAGCCAAGTACGTTCTTAATATTTTGATAAAGCATAATAGCACTGGTACCTGTTGTCCACAGATCCTCAATTTCTATTACTCGACGTGACTGGACTGCGCTAATATCTAATTCCAGCAATGGTTTTCCATTGAGAATATGGAATTCAAAGGCAAAATCAGGAATACTGTGTAAGGTAGTTGTAATTTCGTCTTTTGTATGTGGATCATAAGGATCGTTAATAATATACAATACCCTAGTACCATCTCTAGCAAACTTGTCCAGGCTTGCCTCAATTGTTTTACTTGTTCCATGACCTTTTTGAATCCTACGCAATATAGCACTAGGCCTTTTATACTTTATTCCTAATCCGGTTGCTAACATTACACCCATATCCTCTAGTCCCAGAAATGCACAATGCTCGGACTCTTTTACAAATGTAGAGTACTGTTCTATTTCTGAACTAAGCTGCTCGGCAGAAAATATATGAATTCTTGCAGTAAGTTTTTCAATAACAGCAAGTGGTTGATTATATCTGAGTGATAATCCAGTTGCATAGACTAGACCAGTTGTGGGAACTCCCACGAAAAGTAGATTGCTTGTGTCACCATTGATTTTGCTTGAATACTTGTCAAGAATAATATTAAAAATTACTGGATTATTTGATCCACGTCTGAGATCAATATAGTATGGTCCAATACCTCCACTAACATAGTGGAATGGTTTCTCACTTACCAAGAGAATTTCTAGATCAGAAAAGGATTGCAGATAGGTTTCAGGTGTCATTATATTACATTATTAAGTAGGTAGCCCTTTAAATTACCCAAGCTGGACTATCTGCTGAAAATTGAGTAAGTGGGGAGTGCAGTATCTTGCAAGGACTCGATGCGCTATGATTGTCGTCGTTATGGTATTGGTATCACTACTCTAGGATCTTGTGATAACAGCTCGACTATTTCCGTATGCTCTCCTCTTGTTGCCAGTTTTATAGCCTTATTATCCATAGCTGTAGGGTCGGCACGTCCATCGGCCAGCAACAACTTCACGACATCTGTGTGTCCGTTCTTGCTGCTGAATAGGAGCGGCTTGTTGTCGTAAGCTGCGGGGTCAGCACGGCCATCGGCCAGCAACAGCTGCACTACATCCGCGTGTCCCTTCATGCTGCTCAATCGGATCGCAAAGTTGCTGTCCGCTGTGGGGTCGGCACGTCCATCGGCAAGCAGCAACTTCACGACATCTGCGTGACCCTGCTGGCTGCTCAACTGAATAGCATAGTTCTTCCCGGTTGTGGGGTCGACACGCCCATCGGCAAGCAACAACTTCACGACGTCTGCATGCCCATTCTGGCTGCTCAACTGAATAAGCTTGTTGTCGTGAACGGTGGGGTCGGCACGTCCATCCGCCAGCAACAACTGCACAACGTCTGCGTGTCCATTCTGGCTGCTCAGTCGGATCGCCTGGTTGTCATTGGCAGTGGGATCGGCACGTCCATCGGCAAGAAACAGCTTCACGACGTCTGCCTGACCATATGCGCTGCTTGCTCGGAGCGGCCAGTTATGGTTCGCCGTGGGATCTACTACAGGATTTTCTAATAATCGCTTCACTGTCTCCGCGTCTCCAACCTTTATTGCTGTTATAAATTCTTCCTGAGCCGTTACACTTAATGCTGGTGGATTTGTTTTCAATGCTGTCTCCTTGGATGTTCTTTTCCGCACTAAGAGATTTATTACTGTTGATAAATTATATTCATTACTCGGTATTAATGTATATACCGTATATCCAGGTTCTTGACCATGGAGCTCACTAACTCCAAGTGAGGCCCTCAAATTACCAATCCTAACATTTGTTTCTAGGGGTACCCCGACAAGATTTTCTCCGAGATTTAATGGTGAATTTTCAACAAATGTACCATCAGGTAATTTTAAATAGATCTGATTTTTAGAGGGGAACCCACCATGACCCATAGAATCCATTACTTCATTTGGTTTATCAATCCAACGAGCAAAATTATTCTCTTTCTGTGAGATCCATTGTTCTAAGGAGTCCCGGAGTATACAAAAAATATACGGTTTTTTAGTTGGATCCTGCCAATCAATGAATCGTATTGTAAGGTCCGGGCTTTCCTCGTCAGTCCATTCTTCTAGAGTAATAATGTCGCGATCATTAGTACAATCGGCATAAGGCATCTCTGCCTTACGCCGTTGAGTTAAAATAAT